>OGQV01001799.1_pt1 | contig 14618 bp, 8 predicted proteins | sample 1553311 | NCBI WGS metagenome assembly OGQV01 (sample SAMEA2579976, study PRJEB22360) | human gut metagenome
GGAACAAGGCTGAAACGGTCTATGCCTACCGCGCAGACGGCAAAAATGCGCTGAGTCTGGACTATCGCAGCGCGGAGCTGTTCAAGCAGCGTGCGACGCTTCTCTATCAACGGTGATGTTTTACAACGCAGAAAAAAGAAAAGATGGGCAGCATCCGTAAGTGATTACAGATGCTGCCCGTTGAAATTATGCTTTTATCCCCTTTCTGACAGAAGGAAGGAATCAAATTTCCTGATCCTGTTTGTGGGATGTGCGCCGCTGCGCCTGTTCAAAATTCTTGCGGGCAGAGTCCACATAGAATTTAATTTTCCAAAGCTGCTGAGAATCCTCCCGGATGGATTTGAACTGGGCATAGGTTTCGGCATGATCCTGTTCCAATCTGGCATCCGTAATTTTCGGAATGAAAAATCATGGATACCCGTCGCTTTATGATCTTCATATTAAAATTTCCATCCTCACGAATGAAAGTCAGTATGAAAATGCGGATATTTTTCCCATTTTTGAGCTGCACAGCTGGGCCTAAAGACTCGCTGTCCAGCCGAAACAGAACTGTTCAGAGGTTCCCCGATACACGGTATCAATCTGATAAAAGTGTTATAGCAACTGCGTCAGAAGCGCGTCCGGCATTACGCCGGAGAAGCCTGGGATGGTCAGCTCTGCCGACGGGAGCAGCCGGGCCGTTCCGATGCCGATGGCTTTCATTCCGCCCCGGTGGGCGGCCTCGATACCTGCGGCTGAGTCCTCGAAAACCAGACACTGCTCAGGTGGGAGTCCCAGAGCCTCCGCTCCTTTGAGGAACACCTCCGGGTTGGGCTTGCCGTTTACAATTTTCCTGCCGTCGATGACGGCGTCAAAAAACGCCGTAATTTCCAGCTTTTTCAGGACAAACTCCGCATTTTTGCTGACACTGCCAAGAGCTGTCCGGTATCCCTCGGCCCGGGCAACGCGTAAGAATTCCGACACGCCCGGCAGCAGCGCCGCCGGGGTCAAAGTGCCGATCATCTCCCGGTAGCGGTCATTTTTCCGGGTGCACAGCCTCTCTTTTTCGGATTCCGAAAGGGAGCGGTTTCCCTTTTTCAGCAGAATTTCCAGGCACTGTGCCCGGCTGATGCCCAGAAAGGCCTCGTGGTCTGCCGGAGTGAAGGGAATTCCCAATTCTTCGGCAAGCTCCTGCCATGCCCGGGCGTGGAGGGGGTTCGTGTTCACCAGAACGCCGTCCAGATCGAATAACAGTCCCCGGATCACAGCAGCTTCAGGGTGCCGGAGGTGATGCGCCGACCGCTTGACCGGTCAAAGAGCATCACGCTGCTGCCGGTGATATCCAGCAGGTGTTTGCTTCCGATGGTAAACAGGGTGCTGCCGAAGACCACGCCGGTGAGCAAATACTCTCCGATGCGCACCTTGACGGTGGATTCCATGCCGGTGGGCATGGCACCGTAAATCTCGCACTCCACATTTCCGCCGCTGGTGATGGACAGGAACTCCGGGCGGATGCCCAGCACCAGATCCTCGTTGGTGAGCATCGGCTCCTCGTGGATGCCGTCGTCCTCGTCGTTGACTCTGGCGATGTGGTAGCGGAAGGTCTCGTCCTTGTTGCTCTTTTCCACGTAGCCGCTCTCTCCCGCACGGGCCTTCAGAGCCTGCGCCTGGGCTTCCAGCTCCTCGTCCCGCCGGTGGAACCACTGGGGCAGCTGCAATGGCTGCTCGGGGGTGAAAACTGCCTTGTGTCCGTCCAGCAGCGTCAGCTCAATGCTGCCCTCAGGCCCCTGCCAGCCCTTGGCCTCCACAAAGTTGATGGAGGGGTTGCCCACGAAGTCTGCCGCAAAAAGATTGGCAGGGTGATTGTAAACTTCCAGCGGCGCGGCATACTGCTGAAGGACACCGTTGTTCATCAGGCAGATCTGCGTTGCCAGCGTCATGGCCTCCATTTGGTCGTGGGTGACGTATACGAAGGTGGAGCCGGTCTCCACATGGAGCCGCTGCAATTCATAGCGCATTTCCAGACGCAGTTTGGCATCCAGATTGGAAAGCGGCTCGTCCATGAACAGCACGCTGGGCTCGGGAGCCAGCGTCCGGGCGATGGCCACACGCTGCTGCTGACCGCCGGACAGCTCCGCGGGATAGCGGTCCATGAACATACTGATTTTGACGATGCGGGACACCCGGCGCACGGACAGGTCGATCTCTTCTTTGGTCAGCTTGCGCACAGCAGTTTCCACCTCGCCGTCCTTGAGAAGCTCAAAGTTCTCGTTGAAGGGCTGAGCCTTTCGAGCGGCCTCCACCTTTTCTTCCAGAGCCTTTACCTCGGCGGACACGTCCTTACCCTGCTCCAAATGATAGCCAAACAGCTTTTGGGCAGTGTACTGGGAGATGGTGTAGGTATCGATCAGCTTGATGATGGCCTTCGTTTCGTCCAGCTTGCCGTTTTTATCCCGGCATTCCTCAAGAGTCTTTACCACATCCTGAGGATTTTTGAGGATCTGTGCCAGACGGGCGGCGTTTTTCGCCTCAAAGCTGATCTTCGGCATTTCCTCCTTGATGTTTGACAGGCCGAAGGAAATATTCTGGTAGACGGTCATGTTGGGCCACAGGGCATAGTTCTGGAAGAGGAAGCCCACCTTCCGCTTGTTGGCGGGGATGTTGATGCCCAGCTCACTGTCGAATACCACCGTGTCGCCGATGGTGATGCGTCCGCTAGTGGGGGTCTCCAGTCCCGCGATCATCCGCAGGGTGGTGGTCTTGCCGCAGCCGGAGGGGCCGAGCAGGGTGACAAACGCGTTATTTTCAATGACCAGATTCAGGTCGTCCACACCATAGAACTTGCCCCAGCGCTTGGTGATATGCTCTAATCTGATTTCAGGCATGATTTAACCTCCGATTCCTTTATCCAGGCTTGCGCCCGTGATTTTGTTGACGAGGGTGTTGCAGACCAGAATGGTCACGATCAGGATCAGGTTGATGCCGCTGGAGAACGCGTAGAGGCCCATCTCGTCGAAGTAGTCCAGCGTCGTCGAGAGGATGAAGCCCTGCACGCACAGCAGCATGAACAGCGACAGCTCACGCAGGCACGTCATGAACGGCAGCAGGAAACCGGAAATGATCGAGGATTTCTGGATGGGGATGATGATGCGGGTCATGCGCTTGATCCAGGGAATATCCTGAATGATGGCCGCTTCTTCGATCTCGCCCGACAGCTGGAGCATGGAATTGAGGCTGCTGCGGCTGGCAAACGGGATGTATTTGACCGTGCCGACGATAATGAGCAGCGTGTAGGTATTGAACAGGTTCAGCTTTTCCGTCGAGAACAGGATGAAGAATGCGACGCCCACAGCGATGGACGGCATGAGATACGGCAGGAAAGCGACGGAGTTCACATAGTTCGCCCAGCGGCTGCGGCGGTTTTTCGAGACGGCGTAGCCGATCATCGTGCCGATGGAGCCGGCCAGCAGCGCACAGGCCACGGAGACAAGGATCGTGCCCTTGAACGCACGCCAGATCGTCTCGTTATACAAAATGCCCTTCTGGCCGTACATGCCGTTTTCGGTGACGTTCTCCGCCGTGACCCACCACTTGGTCGTGAGGTTCGACGCGTCGCCCGTGTACAGGAACGAATAGTCGCCCGGATTCGGCAGGAACGTCTCGAACGCGAAGGAAATGATGGGGAAGATGCTCGTGAAGAACGTGAGAATCACAAGGATCAAGGCGATGACGACGCGGCCGGTTTTGCCGAGCGTAATCTTGGAGATCTGGCCGGACTTGCCGGTGACAGTCGTGTAATTCTTGCGGCTTCTGAGCGAGAGCTGGTTCAGAAGCATGATCGCCACGCCGAAGACCATCATGATGATGGCAAGAATGCTCGCTTCACCCGTATACTTGGAGTTCATCGAGACATACTTGGTCGACAGCGTGCTCAGGCCCAGATAATGCGGCACCGGGTAAGAGCCCATCGCGCTGCCGAAGACCAGCAGAATGGTGGACAAAATCGCGGGCTTTACCATCGGCAGCGTAATGCGGAACATGGTCTTCCACTTGGGCGTGTCGAGAATGGTCGCGGCCTCTTCAAGATTGGCGTCCATGTTGCGGAAAATGCCGCCGATGAGGATATAGGCGAACGGCGCGTAGTGAAGGCCCAGGACCATCAGGCTCGGGAACAGGCCCTTGCACCACCACATCGGCATGTTGACGCCGAACAGGGCGGCAAGCAAACCGTTGGACGTGCCGGTGACGGCGTTGGAGTTAAACAGGTTCTGCCACACGACGGCCAGCGTCCACTGCGGCATGATGTACGGGAAAATAAAGATGGAGCTCAGATATTTTCTCCACGCAAGGTCGGTGCGCGTAATCAAAAACGCAAACAGCCCGCCGTAGAGAATGGACACCACGCACGTGCCGACAGCGAGGAGCACCGTGTTGAGAAGCGGCGTCCACAGATTCGTCTTTGCCATGCGGCTGGTGAAAAGGTCGGTGTAGTTGACAGTCGTATAGCCGGACGCCTGCCCGGTCAGATGGGCGTCAATGGTGCCGGCGTGAATTTTGAAGGTATCTTCCACGATGGCGACGATCGGCGCGACCGTGGTGAAGGTCAGGACAATGCCAAGCAGCAGCAGAATGACGTTGTGCGGCTTGGAAAAGAAGGTCTTGACCTTATTGAGCACAATCGTGGATCTGCTTGCGCGGAGGGTAGTGGGTCGGCTCATGGCTTCCTCCTCTTTTCTCAGGTTTGAAGGGCGGATGATGGGGTATGTTTTTGCAAAGGCGCCCCTGGATGCGCATCCAGGGGCGCCGGTAAGGTGCTGGTTGACAGATCAGCCTGCGGAGTATTTGCTCAGCATTTCGATCCAGCTGCCGACGGTGAATGCAACGTCTGCGCAGTATTCCGGATCCTCGAGCACGAGCTTGCCGTTGGTCGTCCACCATTCATAGCCGCGGTCGTTCTTTGCTGCGAATTCAACAGTGGTGCCGTCCTCGGCCATGCCGCCGATGGAGTGATGGAAGTTGGCCTCAGTCTCCTCTGCCACGGTCGGGTTGGAGGAGTAGCCGCCCATGTCCTTGCCCCAGGCGGAGAAGCCGTCGGCGGTGCAGGTCATGTAGGCGATGAAGGCGCAGGCCGTCCAGGGCAGCGGGGAGTTGTCGGTGACGAACAGGTAATGGCAGTAGCCATAGCCGCCGATACCCTGATAGCCGTCCTCATACGCGGCGACCTTGATGTTGTTGACGGAGACGGAGCTGGACTCCTCGACGGAGCGCAGCTTGGAGTAAACGAGAAGGCCGAACTGATCCTTCGCGGAGGCGTCGACAAGGGTGTTGCAGATGGGGCCGTCGTCGGTCTGGGCGTTGTAGCTTTCGACCCACAGCTTGATCCATGCCAGCGCGTAAGCGCCGTCAGCGCCGAGGCCGAGGTCGGCAGCTTCGGATTCCATCTCTGCGATAGTGGGCTGGAAGTATGCCTGCTCGTCAGCGGACAGAGCCTCAAAGGACTCCTTCAGCCACGCTGCGTAGTCGTCGCGGGTCAGCATGTACAGGAAGTTCTTGCCGACGATCTCGGAGTCGATGTCCATGAACAGGCCATGCTCGCCCTCGGCGACGAAGTCCCAGCAGTTATCGTAGGTCTTGTCGCCCACGCAGTTGTACATAAAGACCTTGTTGAGCGTCTGCAGCGGCAGGAAGCCGGTGTAGGCGTCGGCGGTGGTGCCGTTGGCATCGGCCCAGTCCTTCGGGATGAAGGTGTCGAGGATGCCGGTCTGAACCATCTTGCTTTCGATCTGGTTGCCGTCCTGAATGAGGGTCATGGCGAACGTGCCGGTGCCCTTCAGGGAGTCAGCGGTCAGCTGATCGAAGATCTTGTTGTTCTTGGGCTGCTGCCACTCGAACTCCATGTTGTAGCTGGGGTCGATGGACTGCAGATACTCAATGAACAGAGGCAGGGCGCTCTTGCCGCGGCTGGAGTTGCCGACGCCGTAGAACATCTTGCCGTTGGACTCTTCAATGGCCTTCTTCGCCAGCTCTTCAAGGGTCATGCCTTCGGCTTCCTTGATGATCTGCTGGGTCGCAGTCAGATTTTCGGGCTCGGCAGCGGGCGTTTCCTCTGCGGGAGCCTCGGTGGTTTCGTTGGTTTCAGTGGTTTCAGTGGTTTCGGTCGTCTGGGTATCTTCTGCGGGAGCGGTCGTGTCAGCCGGGGTCGTCGCCGGAGCGGCAGCGCAGGCAGCCATGGACAGAACCATCACAGCAGCCAGCAGAAGCGCAAGCATCTTCTTCATTCTGATATTCCTCCTGATAAAATTTGAATTCGTGCAGCAGCTAACGGGAGTTCTGCATCGTATGCATTCATTTTACGGTGTTTCTGCACAAAAGAACAGTGGACAAATCTGCGATTATTTGTGATTCTCTGCGATAATTTTAAAAATCCAATGAAAACCGAGCCGGAGATGTGTTATAATCAGGGCAAAATAACAGAGAGTTTTGTTCTCGCTGCTACAGGACACGGAAACTATGAAACACATACGCATTCTGATATTATGTATAGCATTCGCTCTTCTGACCGGCTGCGCGCCCGCCGCACAGGATACAGCCGCCTACGCGCCGGATGAATCGGAGCGTCTCGTTCTGTACACCTCGCACAAAAAAGAGGTCTGGTGGCCGATCGTCAAGGAATTTGAATCGCGCACCGGAATCTGGGTCGAGGTCGTACAGGGCGGCACAAACGAACTGCTTGAGCAGCTGCAAAAGGAGCAGGACGCACCACGGGCCGACGTGATGTTCGGCGGCGGCGTCGAGAGTCTCGAAGCCTGCCGGGCGTTGTTTGAGCCCTACGTCTGCCGCGGCGCGGAGCAGATTTTGCCGCAGTACCGTGCGCAGGACAGCAGCTGGACGCCGTTTTCCTCGCTTCCGGTCGTGCTGGTCTACAATCCGAAGCTGCTGTCCTCCGGACAGCTCAGCTGCTGGGCCGATCTTCTCGACCCTGCGCTGCGCGGGCAGATCGCCTTTGCCGATCCATCCGTCTCCGGCTCGAGCTATACCGCGCTCGTGACGATGCTCTGCGCGCTGGGCGGCGACGCGGATGAGGTGCTGCAAACATTTGCGGAAAACCTGGACGGAAAGCTCCTGTCCGGTTCAGGTGCGATCATTTCCGCCGTTGCAAACGGCGAAGCGCTCGTCGGCATCACGCTGGAGGAGACCGCGCGCAAGCGCATTGCTGCTGGGGACGGGATCGCCATGGTCTACCCCGCAGACGGCACAAGCTGCGTACCGGACGGCTGCGCCGCGCTGAAGGGCGCGCCGCACCCCGACAACGCAAAGCTGTTTCTCGATTTTGCCGTCAGCTACGACGTGCAGCAGCTGCTGCAGTCTGATTTTTACCGCCGCCCGGTGCGCAGCGACGTAAGTCCTGCCAGCAAACTGCCGGAACTATCCGCCATTCGTCAGGTCGCGTATGACGTAAGCTGGGCAAGCGAGCACCGCGAAGCAATACTGATGAGTTGGGCCTTTTATCTCGGGACGGAGGCGGAACAATGAAGCGGCTTCACTTTTCCTCCTTCCGTCAGCGGCTGAACGCGGCGTTTCTGGCCGTGTCTCTGGTGCCGATGCTGTTGTGCTCCGGTCTGCTGCTGCAGATTTTCCGCCTGCGCATGACGTCGAACGCCCAGCAGACGGCCCAACAGCAGCTGTCCGCCTCCTGCGAGGCGCTTGATACGCTGCACAGCGGCTTTTTGCAGACAGCCGCATCCCTGCAGCACAATCCACTCGTTGCACAGGCGCTGTTTGACGCAGAAGCGGAGGACACGGCGGTCTACAGCCAGCTGTTCGACGCTACAGAGTCCGTGCGCAGCTTTGCACGCTTTGACCTTTACGATATCAGCGGCCGCTGGCGCTATTCGACACAGACAGCGCCCGAAATCCGGTCGCTGCCGACCAATTGGGGCCTTTTATACGAGGCGGCCTGCGCCGGAACCGGTGTTCTGGTGTGCAGCGCGGCAGAAGATCCGGCCGACACAGACGAGCCGCTTCTGCACGCTGCGATGCTCCTGACCGACCGCTACGGCGCGCCGGTCGGATATCTCACCATCGGCATGCTGGAAACGCAGCTGCGGACACTGCTTGGCGGCACAGCTGGTGCGCAGAACGAACTTCTTCTGCTCGACGCGCGCTGGCGTCCGGTCTACTGTACGCAGCCGGCACAGACCCAGAGCCTCGCCGACGCGCTGCGCGGGCAGCTTTTGTCCGGCAAGGCGCTCACCGGTCTGTCTGCCGACGTTTCCTATACCGTGCGGCAGCATACCGAAACCGGTCTGTATCTCGTCCTGCAGCAGCCGCAGCCGCTCAGCGCCGGAACACTCCGGCTTTTGTACTCGGTGAGCGTGCTGTGCGCGCTGGCCTGCATCATTTTAAGCGTCGTACTCAGCCTGCAGCTAAGCCGGCAGGTCTTCCAACCGATCGGCAGACTGCATCACGCCATCCGGCAGGTCGGGAAAAATAATCTGGACGTGCAGGTTCCCGTTCCCGCCGGCCGGCATGACGAATTGGGCGAATTGGCACAGCAGTTCAACACCATGGTCGTCGCCCTCCGGCACAACCAGCAGGCACTGTTGGAAAACCAGCGCGCACTTAACCGCGCGCAGATCCGCATGCTGCAGGCGCAGCTAAACCCGCATTTTCTGTGCAACACGCTCGACACCATGAAGTGGATCAGCAAAATCAATCAAGTGCCGCAGGTGGCGCTGATGTCAACGAATCTTGCCGATATCCTTCGCTTCTGCATCACGCCGGACGAATTTGTCCCCCTGCGGCGGGAGTTGGAGATTTTGAGCCGGTACGTCGAGATTCAGCGCATCCGCCTGTCGGAAAGCTTCTCATACACGGAAGCCGTGCCGGAGGCGCTTCTTTCGTGCATGGTTCCGAAAATGCTCCTGCAGCCGCTGGCAGAGAATGCCATTCTGCACGGCCTTTCCGGTGTAGAACACGGTGAACTCTCCGTCACGGCCGTGCTTGCGGAGCAGGACGTGCTCGAGATCCGCGTCCGGGACAACGGCTGCGGCTTCCCGCCGGACCTTCTGGGGCCTTACAAACCGCCGGAAACGCAGACGGGACATCTGGGACTATTAAATGTAGACACGATCCTGCGCAAGCATTACGGCGACGCGTTCGGTCTGCGTCTTGAAAATCCGGAGGGCGGCGGCGCCTGTATTCTTGCGCGCCTGCCCGCGAAGGGAGGGCCCGGCGTATGATGCGGGTAATGGTTGTAGAGGATGAGGAAATGATCCGCAGGGGTATCGTCATGGCAGTAGACTGGGCGGCGCTGGACTGCATCGTGGTCGGCGAAGCCGCCAACGGCGAACAGGCCCTTGCCGTCGCGGAGGACTGCCAGCCGACGCTTATCATCACGGATCTCAAAATGCCGAAGATGGACGGGCTGGAGATGGTGCGGCGGCTGCGCGAAGCAGGCAGCCGCGCGTATGTCATCATTCTGACCGCCTACGATTCGTTCGCCTACGCGCAGACGGCCATCCGTCTGGGCGCGGTGGACTTTCTGCTGAAGCCTTTTCATGACGGCGATCTGGAAAACGCCGTTCTGGCGCTGCAAAAGCGCATCGCCGCACAAACCGCACCGCAGCCAGAGCCGCTTCCCGGCGTGAAGCCCGGCCCCAAGAGCCGCTATGTGCGTGAGGCAATGGTGTACCTTGAGCAAAACTGCGGCAGCGGCGATCTGTCCGTCGGGCAGGCGGCAGCGCAGCTGGGACTGAGCGAAGGACATCTGAGCCACCTGTTCAAAAAGGAAACGGATATGACGCTCGGCGCGTATCTTACGCGCTGCCGCATCCAGAAGGCTATGGCGTTGCTGCGCGAGGGAAAGCTGAAAGTCTACGAGGTTGCGGAGGCCTGCGGCTACCGCGATATTGCATATTTTTCCGGCACCTTCAAAAAAATCACCGGGAAAACCCCCTCGGAGTATCAGGACAGTCTTTCATTTCGTTTTTAGGGTGTATCTGAAAACTCATGATGTGACCGGCAGCGAGGGATTTTTGCGTTGCGCAAGACATTTTTTCGCAGGAATACTGACGTATTTCAAGGAAAAATGACGCGGCGCACCGCAAAAAGGCCCGCTGTCCGGGTGCGTTGGGAGTTTTCAGATACACCCTAGAAAGGAGTGTTTCAATATGATAAGCGTTACCCACAAAACATTTCTCAGACGGGCGCAGAAACTGTAAAAAATAATAAGAAAAGTACAGGTTTTGCCAGCATAGCTATTGCGTATAGAATCGACCCGTGATATAATAAAGGGGCTATCTCACTAAGAGGCAGCCCCTAAAAATTACGAACAGGCTGTCCCATCTGTAGCGGGAAAATGGTGCAGAAAGGGTTCAATGATCTTGCCGCAAAAGCGCCGGATGTGGCGGCGCAGTGGCACCCGACCCTCAACGGAAACCTGACGCCGGAGATGGTAACGCCCGGAAGCCACCGCCGCGTCTGGTGGCAGTGCCCCCTGGGGCATACGTGGAAAGCGTTTGTCTATTCCCGCACGGGGGCGCAGAGGTGCGGCTGTGCCGGGACTGCCGGCAAAAGCTGTACGGCAGATAAAATCTGTCCTGCCGCAAGGCAGGCTTTATATAGATACTTCAAACATATGGAGGAAAGTCAATGAAAAAACGCATATTATCCCTGTTGCTGATTCTCTGCATGGCTGTGGCGCTTTTGCCCACGGCAGTGTTTGCTGAAGATGCTACGGGAAAACTGATCCCTGCGGGAGGGGCCAAAATTGGCGAAACAGTGTATCAGACGCTGGAAGCGGCTGTTACCGCAGCGGCAAGCGGAGATACCATCGTGCTTGGCGAAGGTAACTATACGCTATACAAGGTCAACAGCGAAGGACATACCAAAGGCAAAGACTTGACCTTTGTGGGTCAGGGAGCCGATAAAACAGGCTGGAATATCGGCGCGGAAGTTCCCGACCCGGCGAATTTCGGTACAGAGTACAACGGCGATTACAGCTTTGACGGCGCAGGAACGGTTACGTTCAAGAACATGACGCTCCGTTCCGGCAAAGCGGATTATCTCGGCTTTATCCGTGCGGATAAAACGGTTGTTGAGGATTGTATAATCAATGGCAAGACCTTCTACTGGGGCTATACTTCCGCAGAGTTTAAGAATACCACATTCAACTGCCCGAGCGGAAATTATGCAATCTGGACGTACAGTTCACCTACCATGACCTTTGACACCTGCACGTTTAACTCTTCCGGTAAGGTCATCAATGTCTATACCGACTATGGTGCAGGCAAGCAGGATATTACGGTCAACTTTAAGAACTGCACGGTGAATTCGACCGCCCCGGAGAGCCTGAGCGTCATGAATATCAATGACGGTAATATGGGTGGCTTTAAGTATATACTCAATTTCTCAGGCTCAAACACGGTAAATGGCATCAAGGCTGACGGTATTAAATCAACAGCTGGAAGTCACGCCAGCCCTGCAAAGGATACTGGAACAAAGACCAGTGAACAGGCAACGTGCTCTAAGTTGTTTGAGTTCAACATGAAGTATGGTAATGGTAACACTGGCAAAACAATTGTGAACATCGACGGAAAACCCGTTTGGAAAGACGGCAAGATGGTCAGCCATGCAATCGATACCGCCAATGATAAGTACACCGACGGCTACAAGGACAATGCGTTTACTATTACTTACAGCGAATGGACCAAGAACCCGGACGGTACCAAAACCCACACCGTAACAAAAACCTGCAACTACTGCGGCTATCAGGAAAGCACAACGGAAACCGCAGAGGCTGACCCCATCGACTGGGACGTCTCCAAGTCCAAGATCGCCACAAAGCTGGATACCAATACCTGGACCTCTGACGTGACGCTGTCCCTGCCCAGCGCGGAGGAAGCGCTGGGCAGCGATATTGTATTTGTGATTGACAAGTCTCAGTGCGGAGCCGAAGCATCAGATGCAGCAACAGAATTGGTAGGAGCTCTGCTTGCACAGCAGGAATTGGAAAATGCCAAACTGAAAGTCGGCATCATTGCTTTTGGCGGAACTGCAAAGGTCATCCGGCCGCTGAGTGAGGTCACAAGTGCTGACGACCTGAACGATTCCGTTGCCAAAACTGCCGCTGCGGGTCTGCACGGCTCCAACATTCAGTCCGGATTGATAGAAGCAGACAAAATGCTTTCTGCGGATACGGAAGTCTCCGACAGCAGAAAGTATGTCATTTTGGTTTCTGACGGACATACCTATGAATTCTCCAAGGAAGGCGAGTACGATAAGTATGTCGACGGCGCGACCGAATTTACCGGCTTAAAAACCTACGGTATTTATAACGAGACTGACCTGTATGCTTATGCCTATGGTATCAGCTATACAATTCATTGCCTGCATGACCAGTATTATACCGGCGACTACAATTCAGATGGCACCCGTAAAAATGGCTGGTCAGGAAGCTATCTGACAGATGCAGTATATAAAACCGGTACGTTTGGAGGTTCCAATGAAATTAGAAACGTCTATGAGCTGCCTTACGGAACTTGGAATGCGTATCTGGAGCACATTACTGAAGTTGTCAAAGCTGATAACGGAATGTACGATGTAGAACTGCACTATACGACTTCCGGTTATATCGACTACGATAATCAGTGCATTAAGGACGACAATGATCTTAAGACGAATCCCAAGGCTGAGACTAAGCGTCAGAAAGCAGACCGCATTCTCGGAAAAGATAACTACATCAAATGTGGCCTTGATGAAAACGGCAATGACAATCAGCTGATGCACGCCAGCGGCGTTGACCGCGCTGTTTACGAGGCATACAGTAAATATGCTTCCATGGCAGAAAAGTATCATTGCTACCCGATCTATGTAAAAAAAGACTATTATGATAGCGCCCAGACCACGCAGGATTATGGCTATCAGCTGATGTGCGCACTGGGCAAGATCAGCAACAATACCGGTCTGGATGTCAGTACGCCGAATGCACCAGCAACAGTTCCAGCCATCAGTAATATCTTCTCATCTATCAAAAATGGCATTCTCTACGCCGTTGGTGCCGGTTCCACAGTGGAGGACAAGATAGGCGATGCGTTCGATTTTGTCCCCGGTTCGCTGAAGCTGACTGTCGGCGGCACGGAGCTGGAATCCAAGGCGGACGGCAACGTGACCTATTTCGGAGATCGTGCCGAAAATCTGAACGAAGAAAACTTCCGTTTCAAGGTGCAGTACGCTCCGGATACGGAGACCTTCGTCTGGACCATCAACGAGAACGTCTCCAACTTTGCACCAGTTCAGCTGACCTATACCGTCAAGCTGACCAATCCCGAAACCGCTCCCGGCACTTACGGTGTGGAGGATCTGAATGGCGAAAAAACGCTCTCTGATGCAGAGGCAGAAAAGGCCCTGTTCACCAATGCGTATGCCGTTCTGAACGCGAAAAACAGCGCCGGAGCCCCTGTCAAGGCCCAGGAATTCCCCAAGCCCTCTGTTTCCTATACGGTGAAGTCCTTCATCGACGCTTCGGGCAGCCCGGCCATCATCGCCGCCGCATGTCTCAATACCAAGGATCACTATTCCTATCTGATTGGCTACTCCGACGGTACGGTCCGCCCGAACGGCAGGATCACCCGTGCGGAGGTCGCAACGATCTTCTTCCGCCTGCTGACCGACGATGCCCGCCAGCGGAACTGGTCTTCCGAGAATAACTTCTCCGACGTGAGCGCCGACAAGTGGTACAACAACGCCGTTTCCACGCTCTGTCATATGGGCGTCCTCGGCGGTTACTCCGACGGCACCTTCCGTCCGAACGCACCTATCACGCGCGCGGAATTCGCCAAGATCGCCGTGAGCTTCTCGCAGGCAAACGGCTCCGCCGTCTACAGCTACTTCACTGATGTGAAGACGACCGACTGGTTCGCCCCGTACGTCACCGCAGCAAAGGACAGCAGCCTGATCGAGGGCTATTCCGACGGCTCGTTCAAACCTGAAAACAGGATCACACGCGCCGAGGCCTGCACCATCGTCAACCGCGTGCTCGGCCGCAAGCCGTCGAAGAACCACATGAAGATCTCCGACCGCATCGATTGGCCGGACTGCACCACGGCAGACTGGTTCTATGAGGCGATCATGGAGGCCACCAACAGCCACACCTACCAGATGGGCAAGCGTGTCGAGACCTGGAACGGCAAGCTCCCGCAGCGCGACTGGGCCGCACTCGAAAACAACTGGGCCAGCGCCTACACCGGCAAGGGCGGCGAAGTGCACTGACCACCCCCTCCTCCCCCGGGTCCCCTGCCCGGGGGGCCCCACAAAAGCAGCCCCTCATTGATATGCTCCCTTTATGAGCAATGTCATTAAGTTAAGCCTGCGCAAAGGGCAAAGCAGCTACCGCAAGTAAGCAAAAGCGCTTATTTTTGCGGTAGCTGCCCTTTTTGCGCATGACAAAAGCAGGTGTCCAGAGGACATCTGTGATTACGTAATATTGTAAGTTGTTTTAAGAAAACCGGTATTGGAAAGCTATAGCGGAAACAGGGTTTTGATAACGCTTATATTGTCGCCCCGGCCTAATTGGCGACAGGTGCTTAGGGTGTATCTGAAAACTCCCAACGCACCCGGACAGCGGGCCTTTTTGCGGT
>OGQV01001808.1_pt1 | contig 14550 bp, 10 predicted proteins | sample 1553311 | NCBI WGS metagenome assembly OGQV01 (sample SAMEA2579976, study PRJEB22360) | human gut metagenome
GGGAAGGCGTAGCACACTCAAAACGCTGGTATGTAGCACTCGTTCGAATGCATCATGAGAAGAAAGTTGCCGAGCGTTTGTCTAAGATGGGAATTGATTCTTTTGTTCCCGTTCAGCAACAGATCCATCAATGGAGCGACCGTCGAAAGATGGTTGATACAGTCTTGCTTCCCATGATGGTTTTTGTTCATGTCAATCCAAAAGAGCGTATGGAAGTCCTAAGCTTCTCCACAGTTAGCCGTTATATGGTGATGCGTGGTGAAAGCACTCCTGCCGTTATTCCTGACGAGCAGATGGCCCGTTTCCGTTTCATGCTCGATTATTCCGAAGAAGCAGTCTGTATGAATGATACTCCACTGGCGCGTGGTGAGAAAGTTCGTGTAATTAAAGGTCCTTTGAGCGGCCTTGTTGGCGAACTCGTGACTGTCGGGGGTAAGAGTAAGATTGCCGTTCGTTTAAATATGCTTGGCTGTGCTTGTGTAGATATGCCAATCGGTTATGTAGAACCCACAAAGATTAGTAATGACGACACAAAAAAACTTTAACGTATTTCTATTCATTCTACTGTTAGGAGTTTTTTCTCCTTTGATGGCTCAAAATATGAGCGATTCTCAAGTGTTGGAATATGTCAAAGAGGGGATTAGACAAGGGAAAGAACAAAAACAATTAGCCTCTGAACTTGCACGTAAGGGTGTGACCAAAGAACAGGCTATGCGTGTGAAGCAGCTTTATGAGCAGCAGAACAATGTCAATGCTTCCAACGCTACCGGTACGGATGTCAATGAATCCCGTCTTCGTGAAGAAATGAAGGAGAACACTTCCGATATGCTGGAAGACCATCCGAGTACTCAAGATCTTGCACGTAGTAATCAGGTTTTCGGAAGAAACATCTTCAATACCCGTAACCTGACTTTTGAACCCAGTGTCAACATCGCCACCCCTTTAAATTATCGTCTCGGTCCCGGTGATGAAGTGATTATCGACATCTGGGGAGCCAGCCAGAACACTATCCGCCAACAGATTTCTCCTGATGGCACGATTAACATTCAGAAAATAGGTCCCGTCAATCTGAACGGTCTGACTATTTCTGAAGCCAATGACTATCTCAAGAAAACATTAAACAAGATATATAATGGTCTTAATAATACGAATGACCCCACTTCGGACATTCGTCTGACTCTGGGTAGCATCCGTACTATTCAAATCAATGTGATGGGTGAAGTTGTCCAACCGGGCACTTACTCTCTTTCTTCCTTTTCTACTGTCTTCCATGCACTTTATCGTGCAGGAGGTGTGAGTGACATAGGTAGCCTTCGCAATGTGCAGCTGGTACGTAATGGTAAGAACATAGCTACGATTGACGTCTACCAATTTATCATGAAAGGCCACATTCAGGATGACATTCGTCTGCAGGAAGGTGATGTCGTGATTGTTCCCGCTTATGACGTATTGGTTAAGATCGACGGAAAAGTGAAACGTCCCATGCGTTTCGAAATGAAGAAGGACGAAAATTTATCTACTCTTATCAGTTATGCCGGTGGGTTTGAGGCCGACGCCTACACCCGTTCCTTGCGTGTCGTACGCCAAAACGGACAGGAGTATGAAGTAAATACAGTTAAAGACCTTGATTATAGTGTCTATAAAATGCGGAATGGTGATGTTGTGACTGCCGAGGCTATCCTTAACCGCTTCACTAATAAGCTTGAAATCCGTGGTGCCGTTTATCGTCCCGGTATCTACCAGCTAAACGGAAAACTGAATACCGTCCGCGAACTGGTGAACGAAGCCCAAGGCTTGACGGGTGATGCTTTCTTGAACCGTGCTGTCCTTTATCGCCAACGTGAGGATCTTACTACTGAAGTTATCCCTGTTGACATTAAAGCCATTATGGATGGTACTTCTCAAAATATCATCCTAGCGAAAAACGACATTCTTTATATTCCTAGTATCCATGATTTGGAAGATAGAGGTGATGTTGTAATCCATGGTGAAGTGGCCAAACCAGATTCCTATCCTTATGCTGACAACATGACTCTTGAAGACTTGATCATTCAGGCCGGAGGCTTGCGTGAAGCCGCTTCTGTAGTTCGTGTGGATGTATCCCGTAGAATCAAGAATCCCCGTAGTACAGTGGATAACGATACTATTGGTCAGATCTATACATTCTCCCTGAAAGAAGGCTTTGTCGTCGACGGCACACCGGGTTTCGTACTTCAACCTTATGATGAGGTTTATGTTCGTCGTAGTCCGGGTTATCAGGCTCAGCAGAATGTAGCCGTTGAAGGTGAAATCCTGTTCGGAGGGTCTTACGCCATGACTAGTCGTGAAGAACGTCTTTCAGATTTGATCAATAAAGCGGGAGGTGCTACGAATTATGCTTACTTACGCGGTGCCAAGTTGACTCGTGTCGCTACTGCAGGTGAGAAGAAACGTATGGGAGATGTGATCCGTTTGATGAGTCGACAGCTAGGAGAAGCTATGATGGATTCTTTGGGCGTCCGTGTGGAAGATCATTTTACAGTCGGCATTGATTTGGAGAAAGCTATAGCTAATCCTGGCAGTGCATCAGATTTGGTTCTTCGTGAAGGTGATGTGGTTTTTATTCCGAAGAATACTAATACGGTCACGATCAATGGTGCTGTCATGGTTCCGAATACGGTTTCTTATATAGAAGGACAGAAAGTTGATTATTATTTGAATCAGGCCGGTGGTTATTCTGAAAATGCGAAGAAGAGCAAGAAGTTCATTGTTTATATGAATGGTCAGGTAACTAAGGTTAAAGGTAGCGGTAAGAAACAGATCGAACCGGGATGTGAGATAATTGTGCCTAGTAAGGCTAAGAAGAAGACCAATATGGGAAATATTTTAAGTTATGCTACTACATTCAGTACTTTGGGTATGATGGTTGCCTCTATTGCTAATTTAATCAAGAAATAACGAATACCTTTATTTATGTCTACTTTGATGGAACAAACATCTGAAAAGGAAACAAAACAGTTGCATAATAATCACAATGATGAGGAGATCGAAATTGATTTGATGGATCTTCTTCGTAAGGTTATAGGTATTCGTAAGAAAATCTATAAAGCGGCCGGTATCGGACTGATAATTGGTGTTATTGTTGCGATAAGTATCCCTAAGCAGTACACGGTTGAAGTTACCCTTTCTCCGGAAATGGGTAATAACAAAGGTGGTGGTTTATCCGGTTTGGCTGCTTCATTTTTAGGAAGTGGAGTTTCTATGGGAGATGGAACCGATGCCTTGAATGCTTCCTTATCTGCAGATATCGTCTCTTCTACTCCCTTCTTGTTGGAACTTTCTAATATGAAAGTACCTGTATCAGGGAGTGAGAAAATCTCTTTAAGTTCTTATTTAGATGAAGAATCTTCTCCCTGGTGGAGTTATGTAATCGGGTTTCCTGGTATGGTAATTGGCGGAGTAAAGTCTTTGTTTATCGAAGATGAGGATGAATCTATTTTTTCGGATAAAGCGAGTCAAGGTACCATTGAATTATCTAAAAAGGAATCTCAGAAGATTGAATCACTAAAGAAAAAGATTGTCGCTTCTGTGGATAAGAAAACTTCAATGACTTCCGTTGCTGCAACTTTTCAGGATTCTAAAGTTGCTGCAGTCGTAGCCGATTCCGTGGTTAAGAAATTGCAGGAATACATCATAGATTATCGTACTTCCAAATCTAAAGAGGATTGTATTTATTTGGAGAAACTTTTCAAAGAACGTCAACAAGAATATTATGTCGCTCAGAAGAAATATGCTGACTATATGGACTCTCATGACAATATCATTTTGCAGAGTGTTCGTACCGAACAGGAACGTTTGCAGAATGATATGAGCCTTGCTTACCAGGTATACAGCCAGGTTGCCAGTCAGCTTCAGGTTGCCAGGGCTAAAGTTCAGGAAGAAAAACCTGTGTTTGCTGTTGTAGAACCTGCTGTTGTCCCCTTGGAACCTTCGGGAACCAGTAGAAAGGTATATGTTTTAGCTTTTATTTTCCTATCAGTTTGTATTGTTATCTCTTGGAATCTATTCGGAAAAGATTTTCTGAATAAGTTCAAAGAAGTATGTGCCTAAAATCAATTTTTAATGTGATATGGTATCAACCACCAGTCAAATCAATAAATTTATAGAATTTGTAGCAGTTCTGGGAGATCTGATCATTCTGAACCTGGTATTGTTCTTTCTCCTTTTCTTTTGGGAAGAAGTATTTGTCTCTTTACCTTTTTCTTGCAGGGTTTCATGGATGATGACTTCGTTAAGTCTCTGCTATCTGGCCTGTTCTGGATCCCGTGGGAGGGTGTGGGATAGTCGGGGAATTCGCCCTGACCAACTTGTGTTGCGTGTGTTGAAGAATATTATAGCTTTTTCCATCTTTTGGGCATGTATCATGACTTTTAGTGGAATCTCTATCTATTCTCCTCTTTTCTTTGTTGCCTATTTCTCTTTCCTCTTTGTTATTCTAAGCATTTATCGCATTATTATCCGTCATTTCCTGATAGTCTATTGTGCTAAAGGCAAGCATAGACGTTATGCTGTTTTTATAGGTGGAGGCAATAATATGCAGGTGTTGTATGAGGAGATGGAGAGTTCTTTAGCCTCTTCCCTATATGAGGTTGTGGGTTATTTTGATATAAAACCGAATGAAGCCTTTTCCTCCCAATGTTCCTATCTGGGTAATCCCGACGGTTTTTCAGACTTTATGTCCGTACATCCGGGAATCAAACATGTTTTTTGTTCTCTGTCGATGGAGGAGGGGCGCTATAATTTTTCTATTATGAATCATTGTGAAAACCATTTGCTTTATTTTCATGGTGTTCCTAATGTATGTAAAGGTTTTCCTCGTCGTATCTGGCACAGTATGGTTGGCAATATGCCTATCTTGAATCTGCGTTATGAGCCTTTGGGTAAAATGGAAAATCGGATATTGAAGCGAATATTTGATATTGTTATCTCAGGTCTTTTTCTGGTTACTATTTTTCCTTTTGTTTATCTCATAGTGGGAAGTATTATAAAATTGACTTCTCCCGGTCCTGTATTCTTTAAGCAAATGCGTACGGGTTTGAATGGTGTGGATTTTGTGTGTTATAAATTCCGTTCGATGAAAGTGAATGATGAAGCCGACAGTAAACAGGCTACGGCTGATGATCCCCGTAAAACAAGATTTGGAGATTTCCTCCGTCGTTCTAATATTGACGAACTCCCTCAGTTTATCAATGTCTTTAAGGGTGATATGTCGGTAGTTGGTCCCCGTCCACACATGTTAGCCCATACGGAGATTTATGCCCGTTTGATTGATAAATATATGGTGCGGCACTTTATAAAACCTGGGGTAACCGGTTGGGCTCAAACGCATGGTTTCCGTGGTGAAACGAGGGAATTATCACAGATGGAGGAACGTGTTAAGGCTGATATCTGGTATATGGAGCACTGGACAATGCTGCTTGACATATATATCATTTATAAGACTGTGGCGAATGTGATTGTGGGGGAGAAGAATGCGTATTAGAAGAGGGGATATTAACGAATTTAAATGTATTTCGTAATATAGAAATAAAATTAGAAATGTCATGAATCATTACGATTTCTTAATAGTAGGTGCCGGACTTTTTGGTTCCGTATTCGCCTATAAAGCAAAACTACAAGGTAAAAAGTGTTTAGTTATTGATCGCCGTTCTCATTTGGGTGGGAATATTTATTGTGAAAACATAGAAGGTATTAATGTTCATAAATATGGAGCACACATTTTTCATACTTCCAATAAAGTAGTGTGGGATTTTGTAAATTCCATTGTGGAATTCAATCGCTATACCAATTCACCGATAGCTAGCTATAAAGGAAAGCTGTATAATTTACCTTTCAATATGAATACTTTCTATCAGATGTGGGGAATCACTACTCCTGCTGAAGCAAGGGCAAAGATTGAAGAACAGAAGGCAGAGGCGATTGCTCTCATGAAAGAACAAGGTGTTATTGAACCTCGCAACTTGGAAGAGCAGGCACAGTTACTTATCGGAAAGGATATTTATGAATTGCTGATTAAGGGTTATACAGAAAAACAGTGGGGACGCAAATGTAGCGATCTTCCCGCATTCATCATCAAACGACTTCCTGTACGTTTTATTTTTGATAACAACTATTTTAACGATAAATATCAGGGAATTCCTATCGGTGGATACAATGTACTGATAGAGCGCTTGCTGGAAGGTATAGATACCAAACTAAACTATGATTTCTTTGCTCACCGGAATGAGTTGGAAGAAATTTCAGATAGGATAGTATTTACAGGAGCAATAGATGAGTTTTATAGATATAGATTCGGGAAGTTGGAATATCGTACAGTAAATTTTGAAACGGAGCTATTAAATATGTCCAACTATCAGGGTAATGCAGTAATTAATTATACAGAAAAAGAAATTCCCTATACACGTGTCATTGAGCATAAGCATTTTGAAATGTTCGGGGCGGACATTGAGGCTTGTTCTAAAACTGTTATCTCGAAGGAATACAGTTCAGAATGGAAAGAAGGGAGCGAACCTTATTATCCAGTAAATGACGAAAAGAATAATTCGCTTTATCTTAAATATAAGAAACTGGCTGATCAGGATAACAATGTGATTTTTGGAGGTCGATTGGCAGAATATAGATATTATGATATGCATCAAATAGTAACAAAAGCTTTAAGCCATTTTAAATGAAGGCATATGTTAATATATCTAATTTTTGAAGGTGTATTTTTATGTGATTAAATATAAAAAAACTGTCTATATAGTATTATAATTCAATAATATGGATAAGATAAAAACTGTTTATGTCGGTATGAGTGCTGACATAATTCACCCGGGGCATCTCAACATAATTCATGAGGCAAATAAGCTTGGTCGTGTTGTGGTAGGGGTATTAACGGATTCGGCAATAGCTAGTTACAAGCGGTTGCCTTATCTGTCATTTGAACAACGTTCACTTATTGTTGAGAATCTGAAAGGGGTGGATGAAGTCATACCTCAGACTACTCTTGATTATGTACCGAATTTGGAGAAAATCCGTCCAAATTATGTTCTTCACGGTGATGATTGGAAAGAGGGGGTTCAGCAGAAGACGCGTCAGCATGTTATCGATTGCATTTCACAATGGGGAGGTAAGGTTATAGATATTCCTTATACTCAAGGTATTTCTTCTTCATTGCTTAACCAACATCTGAAAGAGATAGGTACAACCCCTGAAGTCCGAATGAAAAGACTTCGCCGGCTGATTGCTGCTAAGCCTATTGTACGTATTCTTGAAAGTCATTCAGGACTTACTGGTCTTATTGCGGAAAATGCTTGCATTGAAATTAATAATGTGAAGCGTGAGTTCGACGGTATGTGGGCATCTTCATTGACCGATTCTACCTCAAAGGGTAAACCGGATATAGAGGCTGTCGACTTGACGACACGGCTTCATGGTCTTAACGATGCTCTCGAAGTAACTACAAAACCGTTTATTTATGATGGTGATACTGGTGGAAAATTAGAGCATTTTGTTTTCACTGTTCGCACTTTAGAACGTCTGGGAGTTTCTGCTGTTATCATTGAGGATAAAGTGGGATTAAAGCAAAATTCACTATTCGGTACAGACGCTATTCAGACACAGGATACTATCGAAGGATTTACAGCAAAGATTAAGGCGGGCAAAAATGCTCAGATTACTGAAGACTTTATGATTATAGCACGTTGTGAATCGCTTATTGCAGGTAAGCCAATGTCTGATGCTATTGAGCGTTGCTTTGCTTATGTGGAGGCTGGTGTTGATGGTATCATGATTCATTCAAAGGAAAAAACAGGTGAGGATATCAAGGAATTCTGTAAAAAATTTCGTGCAAGATATGCGGATATACCCATTGTGGTTGTTCCGACAACCTATAATCAGTTTACAGAGGAGGAGTTGGCTTCATGGGGAATAAATGTGGTAATATATGCAAATCACATGCTTCGTGCATCTTATCCAGCAATGATGAATTGTGCCAAGTCTATCTTGACACATGGTCGTTCAAAAGAGGCTTCTGCAGAATACTGCATGCCTATCAAAGAGATTCTTGAACTCATCCCTAGTACACATAAATAAAATAATATAATGATTAGTCCGAAATTTTTTATAGACGAATTGGATAGGTATGGTATTGACTATTTTGCAGGTGTACCGGATTCGCTACTGAAGAGTATCTGTGGATACATAGCCGACAATATGGATGCTAGGCACAACATTATAACTGCTAATGAAGGTGCTGCTGTTGCTCTTGCGGCTGGTTATCATTTAGCCACAGGAAAGGTAGGTGTTGTATACATGCAGAACTCTGGTGAGGGAAATGCCATAAATCCATTGGCTTCACTAGTAGATAAGGAAGTCTATAATATACCGATTCTTCTTCTGATTGGTTGGCGTGGTTGTCCTGGGGTGCAAGATGAACCACAACATGTAAAACAGGGCAAGGTGACAACCGGATTGCTTAATATTATGGGAGTGAACTATGATGTGCTTTCAAAAGAAGAAAACAAGGCTGCAAAGCAAATATTAAAAGCTGTAGAGGCGGTTAAACGGAATGAGGTCTATGCCCTTATCATTGAAAAAGACACCTTTAATGCCTATACTCTTCAAAATGTAGAGAGAAATAATTTTACGATGTCTCGTGAAGAGGCTATTCAAACAGTTGTAGCAGCACTTGGTGAAGCTGATACTATTATATCTACTACAGGTATGATAAGTCGTGAACTCTTCGAGTACCGTACTGCTATGAATCAAGGACATGAGCGCGATTTTTTGACAGTAGGGGCTATGGGACATGCCTCTCAAATAGCTTTAGGCATAGCTTTAGAGAAGCAAGATCGCAAAGTGTGGTGTTTTGATGGTGATGGAGCTTCTATTATGCATATGGGTAGTATGGCTATTGTGGCTAATAAAGCGCCTCAGAACTATGTTCATGTAGTTTTTAATAATGGTGCTCACGACTCGGTCGGAGGTCAGCCTACTGTAGGTTTGAAGATTGATATACCTGCTATAGCTAAAGCTATGGGGTATAAACATGTTTATAATGTCGATACAAAGGAGGGGCTACAAGAATTGATTGGTGAAATCAAAGTCCAAGAAGGACCAATTTTCTTGCAGGCATGTGTCAAGCAGGGCAATCGCAAGGATTTAGGTCGTCCCACTACTACACCTATTCAGAATAAGGAAGCTCTGATGACTTTTTTAAGGAGTTAGATTTATATAATATGCAAATAATATATCAAGGAATTGATTATCTTAATGAAGCTCTCAAAGGTTCTACCAAGGTGCTATTAGTTTGTGGTAGTAGCTTTCCTTATCTTGGTATTAAGGATAAGATAGAACATATTGGTACTCCCTTCATGGTGTTTGATCAGTTTACTTCTAATCCTCTTTATGAAGATATCTGTAGGGGGGTAGACCTTTTCCAGATTACTCAATGCGACACAATTCTTGCTATTGGTGGTGGTAGCTCAATGGACGTGGCTAAATGTGTAAAGCTATATTGTCAAATGTCAAAAGATAAGCCCTATTTGCAGCAAGAGTACAAAGATACTGGCGTGAAACTGATTGCCATTCCTACTACGGCAGGTTCAGGGTCTGAATCTACCTGCTATGCCGTTATTTATCATGATGGTAAGAAACAGAGCGTGATGCACAAAAGTATTATTCCTGATGTCGTCATTCTTGAACCAAAGTTGCTCAAGACTCTTCCCGTTTATCAGAAGAAATGTACTATGCTTGATGCTCTTTGTCAAGGTATTGAATCTTGGTGGTCTGTGAACTCCACTGACGAGAGCAAGCGTTATTCCAAGATAGCTGTTGAGACAATCATAAAGTATTGGCGTGAGTATATTTTTGAAAATACAGACTTTTCAGCTGAACAGATCATGTTGGCTGCTAACTATGCTGGTCGTGCCATTTGCATAACTCAAACTACGGCCGCACATGCTTTCAGTTATAAGATTACTTCTCTATATAAACTTCCTCATGGTCATGCTGTGGCAGTAGGACTTTCAGAAATATGGGAATATATGTTGTTGAACATGAACAAATGTTTAGAACCTCGCGGTGAAGAATATCTTTGGGGCATCTTTGCTGACATTTCTAAAGCTATGGGGTGCTTAACTTTGGAGCAAGCTGTTGTCAAGTTTCGCCAAATATTGACAGAAATGGAAATCACAAACCCGGTTGCTATTAATAAGACAGAGGAGATTGAAATTCTTTCCCATTCAGTTAATCCCGTTAGGCTGAAGAATAATCCTGTGGAACTTTGCGAATTTACTATTAAGTCTCTTTATGAGATTATTATTAAATAGATATCTATGAGTTTATTCAATGAATAAGGAGTATTAAGTGATGATCTAAAATAATAGCCGTTTACTTACACTTTTATGACACAATATATAAATTCGCTTGAAGAAGAGATGCGGAGTGGTTTTTTGGTTACGCGTCAAAGCAAACACGTATGGAATATACAGATAGAAATGACATTGGCACTTCTTGAGGTATGTAAAAAATATAATCTTCGTATATGGGCAATAAGTGGAACGATGCTGGGAGCTGTGCGGCATAAAGGATTTATTCCATGGGATGATGATATGGATTTTTTTATGTTCAGAGAAGATTATGACCGTTTATTAGAAATAGCTTCGGATGAATTTAAAAAACCTATATTCTTTCAGTGTGCTTATACTGAAAAAGGATATTATAGAGGGCATGCTCAGATGCGTTATGACAATACAGCTATGATATTGTTATATGAAGGAGAAATCGGCGTTAAATTTCATCAGGGGATATTTATAGATATATTTGTAGCTGACGGATTTCCTGAAGATAAAGAAGAAAGAGAACAACTTATAGAACAGAGAAACTGCATTCTAAATTATTTATGGGGAAGAAATTATCCTCTGAGACGGTTCTCTTCCATACCGAATTTGATAAAATACATTTCTGCTAAACGAAAGTTGGGGGAAAAGGCTTCGTGGACTGATATTGAACTTTATTCTTACATGGAACAACTTCATCGTAACTATTCTGTTAACAGAAATTCAAGGAATTGTTGTATTCAATTTACTTATTTGCCTAGATATGTGAGAAATACAGAATGGTTCGATGAAACAGTCTGGATACCATTTGAGAGAATAGAATTGCCTGTTCCTTTGGCATATCATGAAGTGTTGAAGCATGAATATGGTGATTATATGAAACCGATCAAGGGGGCGAGTCTTCATGGTAATTTGGTGGTAGATGTAGATGAATCTTACGAGAAATATCTTTCAGGTCTGAAGATGTCTTTTCTAAAAGCTACATATTTGTTTATAAAGTCAGGGGGCGGGATGGTGCTTCGTGTATTTGGTTTGAGAAAAAAGTAAATTTAGGATAGCGGCGACTACGTTATGAAAGATAAAGCTGTCAACGGTGTTTTTTGGACTTCGGTGGAAAGAATTGGTAGTCAGGTGCTTAGTCTTCTTGTAGGAATAGCAGTTGCGAGGATTCTATCTCCAGAAGATTATGGTATAATAGGAATGACTGCCATTTTCTTAGCAGTAGCTTCTACTCTTCTTGACAGCGGATTTGGTAGCGCACTAATACAAAATCAAAATAGAACAGAAACTGATTATTCTACTTGCTTTTATTTTAATATAGTTGTAGGTCTGTTTTGGTATGTAGTATTGTTTTTAGCAGCTCCGCTAATAGCAGACTTTTATCGTACGCCATTGCTGGAATCGGTTTGCAGAGTTCTAGGTTTGGTTTTTGTATTCAATTCACTTACAATTTCGCAGACGGCACGGCTTACCGTAGAATTTAGATTTCGGGAACTGTGTTTCGTTACATTAGGTACGCAGTTGTTAACGGGAATTGTTGGTTTCATTATGGCATTTAAAGGTTATGGAGTATGGGCGTTGGTGTTTCAGCAAGTAGGCGCAGCTTTTTTAAGAGTATGTCTGATAGAATGGATTACACATTGGAAACCGTTACCCTTGTTTTCCAAGATTGCATTTTGTAGAATGTTTTCATTTGGTTCTAAAATACTATGTTCAGGCATTATAAATACTGTTTATGACAATATCTATACATTAGTGATAGGGCGTGTCTTTTCACCTGTAGAAGTTGGATTCTATAATAGAGGAAATCAGTTTGCACAATTACCATCTCAAAGTTTGCTATCTGTTGTTATGAAAGTCGTTTATCCATTGATGGCAGAAGTGCAAGATGATTCGGAAAAACTTTGTAGAGCTTATCAGAAATTTTTGCGTATTTCGGTTTTCATTCTTTATCCTATTCTTATTGGGTTAATAGTCTTAGCAGAGTCTTTTATTTATGTATTGCTAGGCGATAAATGGTTGCCTTGTGTTCCCTTGATGCAAATATTATGTTTTAGCTACTTGTTTGACCCACTTACACATATAAATCTTAATATTTTGTATGTAAGAGGACGGACTGATTTAGTACTTAAACTAGAACTTATAAAGAAACCGATAGCATTGATTATTTTGTTTGGAATGCTACCATTCGGGTTATGGTGGCTGTGTGCAGGACGTGCTTTGTACAGTTTTATAGCGTACTGCTTTAATTGTTTTTATACTGGAAAGTTTATTAGATTTGGTTTTAGGCAACAGATGTACTATAGTGTACCTGTGATTGTAAAATCTGCTTTGATGGGGATTATTTGTTGGAGAACAGCATTAGGCTTTGAAGAACCATGGTTAAAGTTGATGGTAGGATTTTTGGCAGGATTGCTTTCTTATATAGGACTGAATTTTATAAGTCATGATGAAAGTTTTTTTGATATAAAAGGGATAATATTGAAAAATGGGAAATGATAAATAATATAATAATGAACAAAATATTATCTGTAGTTATTCCTTCGTATAATATGGAGGAGTATTTGTACCGAAATGTGAGTAGCATGATGATTGGGGAAATATTAGATGACCTTGAAATCATTATTGTTAATGACGGAAGTAAGGATAGAACGTCTGAAATAGCACATGAACTTCAAAGAAAAGCTTCTCAAAGTATTGTTGTTATTGATAAGGAAAACGGTCATTATGGTTCATGTGTAAATGCAGCGTTGAAGATAGCAACAGGCAAATATTTTCGAATTTTGGATGCGGATGACTGGATGGATAGCGGTGAATTTGTAAAATTTGTAAATATATTGAAGTGTATTGATGTAGACTGTATCTATACACCTTTTGCGAATGTTTTTTTTAATAAAAATAGAAAGGAATATTGTATTGCTGATAATGCAGTGTGGAATAAAAAGATAGATCTGAGTCATGTCTCATTGCCCCCTTCTTATTTTCACATGCACTCATTGACTTATCGGACTCATTTGTTACATAAAATAAGTTTTGTGCAGGAAGAAAAGATTTGTTATACGGATTCAGAGTATGTTTTTTATCCTTTGTCTCATGCAAAATCGTTATACTGTATTAATGTTTGCCCTTATCAGTATTATATAGGTCGCGAAGGACAATCTGTATCATTGGATTCTTTGAGTAAAAACTATGCTCATTTTGAGAAAGTATTGGCAAATATCAGTTTTTATAAGCCTATGGAATTGTTACCGACATATTCATCACTTAGAAAATATTATATTGTGACGCTGCTACGTTATATGCTTGATATTCATCTTTTTTCACAGAAAAAGGATGTTCAGAGAGACAAGCTATTAAGAGACAAAATAAGGGCTTTTGGTGATGACGTTAACATTAGTGAACAAATTAAAGACATCAATCTTAAGGGGTTGCATTATATTAATTGGTGGTTGGATAATACAGGTGTTGATAAATTAAAACTTAAAATTCTTGTCTTATTAAAAAAAGTACAACATACAATAGTTAATTGAAATGCCTAAAATTAGCGTAATAATACCGGTGTATAAAGTAGAACAATTTATAGAAAGGTGTGCAATTAGTCTTTTCGAACAAACTTTAGACGATATTGAATATCTTTTCATAGATGATTGTTCACCTGATAATTCAGTGGAGATTATTAAAAATGTTTTGATGCGATATGAAACAAGAAAAGATTCGGTTCGTATTATATCTATGCAAAAGAATTGTGGACAAGCTGCTGTGCGTAGATATGGCAATAGTATAGCTCGTGGTGATTATATAATTCATTGTGACGGAGACGATTGGGTGGATATTAATATGTACTACAAAATGTACGAGTGTGCTGTCAATAATAAGTTAGATATTGTCAGGTGTAAATTTTGTAGAACAGATGGAAAGTTAATGAAAGAATGTATTAATATCCCAAGTAATATATATTGTGATGCAAAAAAAATGATTTCCTACTTGTTAAGGTTATCTGATTTATCTTCAACTTGCGATAAATTGGTAAGACGGGAACTTTATCAATCAGTAGATTTTATATATCCTGTTGATAATATGTGTGAAGATTTCGCAATTGTAACTCAATTGTTTTGTCGTACTGATAAAATTGGATATATAGATGAAGTTCTCTATTTTTATTATCAAAATAAATTTTCAATAAGTCATA
>OGQV01001812.1_pt1 | contig 14510 bp, 5 predicted proteins | sample 1553311 | NCBI WGS metagenome assembly OGQV01 (sample SAMEA2579976, study PRJEB22360) | human gut metagenome
GGTTCGAATACACCCGCTACATCGGCCGCGACTTCGACCGGCAGGAGTCCTGCGGCGACTACGAGCGGGAGGAGGTCGCCTCGGAGCGCATCTTCGCGCGGATCAAAACCGCCCTCACGCGCAGCCGGCGCCGCCGCATTCTTTTTCGCGTCGCCGCCGTCGTGATTCCCGTCGCGCTGGTGCTGGGCGTCGCCCTGCGTCTCGACCGTCAGGTAGGGGGCATCTTTTCGGATGCGGAGTACGGCGAATTCGTCGTCGACCGGGGGCGGCGTACGCAGTGCCTGTTTCAGGACGGCACGGTCGCCCACCTCAATTCCGAGTCGAAAATCCACTATCCCGTGAAGTTCGGGCTTTTCGAGCGTCGCATCCGGCTCGAAGGCGAAGCCTACTTCGAGGTGACCCACAATCCCCGGCGGCCGTTCGTCGTGGAGTTCGAGGGCGGAGAGATCCAGGTGCTCGGCACGTCGTTCAACGTCAAGGCCTACCGCGACGATGACATCGTCGCCGTAACGCTCGACGAGGGGCGCGTGGTGCTCGACGACCGTCGCGGCGGTCGTTTCGAGCTGTCGCCCTCCGAACAGCTGCTCTACGACCGCCGCTCGGGCGAGGGGCGGATCGTCCGCGGAGCCGACGCCATGCGTTATTCGATCTGGAAGGACGACGTGATCTCGTTCCGCGACACGCCCCTTGCAGAGGTGCTCGAAACCCTTTCGCGGTGGTACGACGTGCGCTTCGAAACCGACGGACAGCCCGATCGCCCCATATCCTACACCTTTGCGACCGACAACACGCTGCTGGATAGTGTTTTGCGTGAAATGGAACTGATCTCTCCGGTGCGTTTCGAACGCACCAAAACAGAAATAAAGGTAAGTTTCAGATAAAAAAAAGAGTTTCGGCTCATCGTTTTTTCCCGTTTGCGTGTCTATTCTGTGAAAAGCGCGCAAACGGGCTTTTTAGTAAACAACTACCTAAACTAATCTGTATGAAACGAATCAGACTACTATTTCTGATGCTGCTTTGTGTAGCCGGGACGGCCCTGACGGCCCGGGCGCAGAAAGTGACGTTGAATTTCCGGAATGCCAAGCTCGAACAGGTGTTCGGGCGGATTACCGAGCAGACGGGCTACACGTTCTACTACGCGCGTCCGACGGTCAATCCCGACAAGGTCGTCAGCATCGCCGTCGCGGATGTCGACGTGCGTGCGGCGCTGAAACAGCTGCTGGCGGACGACAAGGTCGAAATCGAGATCCGCGACGGCAAGATTTACCTTTCCCCCCCCCGGCAGAGTGCCGCTGTGCCGCAATCCGTTAAGGGCGTCGTCCGGGATGCCGCGGGCCAGCCCGTTGTCGGGGCCGCGGTGATTGTCAAGGGAACCACCCGCGGCGTGAGTTCCGGGACCGACGGCTCGTTCTCGTTCGAGGGTCTGGCTGACGGCGCCGTGCTGCAAGTCTCGGCGCTGGGCTACGCCTCTGCCGAAATCCCGGTCGGCAACCGTTCGTTCGTCACCGTGGAGCTGAAGGAGGACGCCACGCTCGTCGACGAGGTGGTGGTCGTGGGCTACGGCACGCAGAAGAAGGCCAACCTGACGGGCGCCGTCGACCAGGTCTCCTCGGAACTTCTGGAGAACCGTCCCGTGGCCAACGTCACGCAGATGTTGCAGGGCGCCGTGCCCAACCTCAATATTTCGCTGGCCGACGGCAAGCCCAACCGCTCGGCGTCGTACAACATCCGCGGCAAGACGTCGATCGGCGCGGGCGGATCGGCTCTGGTGCTGATCGACGGCGTCGAGGGCGACCCCGCGATGCTCAACCCCAACGACATCGAGTCGGTCTCGGTGCTCAAGGACGCAGCTTCGGCCGCCATCTACGGTTCGCGCGCACCCTACGGCGTGGTGCTCATCACCACCAAGGACCCGGGCAAACTCACCGACAAGTTCACGATCAACTACACGGGCAACGTCTCCATCCAGCAGCCCACGGCCATTCCCGACGTCGTGGACGACGGTTACGTCTATTCGCGCCTCTTCTACGACGCATGGTACAACTACCGCTTCAACGAGCCGACGGGCTTCAACAACTCGCAGGACTTTTCGCGTGCGTGGCTCGACACCTTCCGCCAGCGCAAACTCGCGGGCAACAAGCTCGAAACGACGGTCGAACCCGACGGCAAGTATGTCTACTACGGCAATACGGACTACTACGACGCACTTTACAAGGATACGGTGATCGCCCAGACGCACAACATCTCGGTCAGCGGTTCGAACGGCAAGATCAGCCACTACCTTTCGGGGCGTCTGTACGACTACAACGGCCTGTTCAACTTCACGCCCGACACCTACCGCACGATGAACCTCCGTTCGAAGGTCTCCTCGCAGGTGTTCAAATGGCTGAAGATCAGCAATAACTTCGACTATACGCACGACCACTACCGTCAGCCGATGGGTTATTCGAAGGAGGGCGGAGGCGTGCTGTGGCGTTCGCTCAACGACCAGGGGCACCCTTCGTCGCCGATCTTCAATCCCGACGGTACGCTCACCAAGTCGGGCGCCTACGCCATCGGCGGCCTGGTGACGGGCAACAACTGGCTCGACCGCACGACCAAGACGCTCAAGAACACCACCACGCTCAACGTCACGATGCTGGAGAACCGCCTGCGCCTGACGGGCGACTTCTCGTTCCGCACCAAGGACTACACCGAGACTAAAAAGACCACGGCCATTCCTTACAGCGCCTACGAGGGCGAAATCGTCTACCTCGGCACGCCCGAGACCGACGACGTGATGAAGGAGTCGCTGCAACTGACGACCTATATCGCCACCAACGCCTACGCCGAGTTCGAGGACACCTTCGCCGAGAAACACTATTTCAAGGCGCTGGCCGGTTACAACTACGAGCAGCAGGACTACAAGTCGACCTACTCCGAGCGCAACGGTCTTCTGATGCCCGACGCCGACAACATCAACTTCGCGCTGGGCGACGTCATGTCGATCACCGCCGGCGGCAGCCGCTGGCGTTACGTGGGCGCTTTCTTCCGCTTCAATTACGCCTACGACGACCGCTACCTGCTCGAAGTCAACGGCCGCTACGACGGCTCGTCGAAATTTCCGAACAACTCCCAATGGGGCTTCTTCCCCTCGGCTTCGGCCGCCTGGCGCGTTTCGCAGGAGAAGTTCTGGGACGTCAGCCCCAAGGCCGTTTCGAACCTCAAGCTGCGCGCCTCGTACGGTGCGCTGGGCAACAGCAACGTCGATCCCTACACCTACCTCGAAACCTTCGGCCTGTCGACCTTCGGAACCGGTTCGGGCGACGCGGCCCGCTACCTCTTCGGGCAGGCCAAGCTGCGCTACACGAGCCTCCCGGGCCAGATTCCCGACAACATCGGCTGGGAGACCTCCAAAACCTTCGACGTGGGACTGGACGCCGGTTTCCTGAACGGGCGGCTGAACCTCACGGCCGACTACTACATCCGCAAGACGGTGGACATGTATACCGTCGGCCCGACGCTTCCCGACACCTTCGGAGCGACGGCCCCCAAGGGCAACTACGCCGACATGAGCACCTACGGCTATGAAATCGCGCTGAGCTACAACGATTCGTTCAAGCTGGCGGGCAAGCCCTTCAATTTCGGAATCAAGGCGACGCTGGCCGACTATTATTCCATAATCGATCGCTATAACAACGCCTCGCGCAAGCTCTCCGATTACTACGAGGGGCAGCGTCTGGGCGAGATCTGGGGTTTCGTCTGCAACGGGCTGTTCCAGTCGCAGGCCGAAATCGACGCGGCGTTCGGCGGCAAGGGCTACAAGAATGACATCATGCAGACCTCCGAGAAGTACATCACCTATCCGGGCGACATGCGCTTCGAGGATCTGAACGGTAACGACGCCATCGACCGCGGCAGCAGCACGGTCGACGATCCGGGCGACCGGAAGATCATCGGCAACTCCGAGCCGCGCTACCTCTACACCATTTCGCTCAATGCCGACTGGAACGGTTTCTTCCTCTCGGCGCTGTTCGACGGCGTGGGCAGACAGCAGTGGTTCCCCAGCGACGAGAGCCTTTTCTGGGGCATGTACAACCGTCCCTACAACCAGGTTCCGACGTGGCATCTGCAAAACTACTGGACCGAGGAGCGTCCGAACGCCTACCTGCCGCGCTACGTGGGCTACTACGGCCCGATGAACGCCAATACGGTCAACGTCAATACGCGCTACCTGCAGGACGTGTCGTACATCCGGCTGAAGAATCTTCAGTTCGGTTACGAGCTGCCCAAGCGGTGGATCTCGAAGATCGGTCTTTCGAAGGTCTCGGTCTACTTCTCGGGCGAGAACCTCTGGAGCTGGTCGCCGCTCTACCGCCACACGAAGGATTTCGACGTGACGGTGGCCAGCAAGAAATCCGACTCGGATATTTCCGACAGCAAGGGCGACGGACATAACTATCCCGTGATGCGCAGCTTCAGCTTCGGCATCTCGATCACCTATTAAACTGTTTACGTGCTATGAAAAGATCAACCTATATATGGAGTCTGCTCGTGGGCTGCGTTGCGTTCGCCACGTCGTGCGACCTGACGGAGGACGTGCAGGTGAAAGCCGACAAGTCGATGATCTTCGGATCGAAATCGGGTCTCGAACTCTACTCCAATTCGTTTTACAAGGCCCTGCCGACGCTCAAGAACGGCTTCATGCAGGACAAGATGTGCGACGTGGGGGCCGTCAGCAACACCGACACCTTCATCAAGCAGGGGGCCTACAACACCGAGACGGCGACCAGCTGGAGCTGGGGCGCGCTCAAGAACGTGAACTACTTCATCGACGGCTGCAATGACCCGAAATACTGCACCGTCGAAGCCGAGACGCGCGACAACTACCTGGGCATCGCCCGCTGGTTCCGTGCGTGGTTCTACTACGACAAGCTGACCACCTACGGCGAAGTCCCCTGGTTCCCCAACGACATCCAGTCCTACCAGAACGACGTGATGTACAAGGACCGCGACAGCCGCGACGTGATCATCCGCAACCTGATCGCCGACCTCGATTTCGCCTACGAGCACATCCAGGCCACCTCGTCGACCGGCAGCGCGACGCTCACGCGCTGGGCCGCCGCCGCGCTCAAGTCGCGCGTCTGCCTCTTCGAAGCGGCTTACCGCCGTTACCACGACCTCACGGGGCTTGAGATAACCCCCGAGGAGCTGTATCGCGAGGCCGCCAAGGCCGCCAAGCTGGTGATCGACAACAGCGGCTGCTCGCTCAACACCGCCGCGGGCAAGAAGGGCGCCTATCGCGATCTGTTTTACAGCGAGACGCCGCTGACACAGGAGGTGATCCTCGCCGTCTGCGCCAACGAGAAATCCGGCATCTTCGGCGAGCAGAACTGGTGGTTCAACGCCCGCTCGTACGGACTGTGCTGGAGCCTCGTCCGCTCGTTCGTCCACACCTACCTCAAGCAGGACGGCACGCCCTTCACCGCCGCCGCCGATTACGCCGTGAAATCCTTCGCCGAGGAGATGGAGGGGCGCGACCTGCGCCTGGAGCAGACCGTGCGCGGCCGCAACTTCCTGTGGGACGGCAAGACGGCGGTCGCCGACATCAAAAACCTTTCGCTCACGGGCTACCAGGTGATCAAGTACACGCTCGACGAATCGAAGTACGACGGCGGTGCGAAGAACATCAACAGCATTCCGCTGATCCGCTATGCCGAGGTGCTGCTCAACTACGCCGAGGCGCAGGCCGAACTGGGGGTGATCACCGACTCCGAATGGGCGCTCACGGTCGGTGCGCTGCGTAAGCGCGCGGGTATCACGGGCGGCACGGAGACGCTGCCCACGACCGTCGACAGCTACCTGCAAAGCACCTTTTATCCGGACGTGACCAGCCCCGTGTTGCTCGAAATCCGCCGCGAGCGGACCATCGAACTCGTCGCCGAAGGCATGCGCTTCGACGACCTGCGCCGCTGGAAGTGCGGATCGCTGATGGAGACCCTGCCGTGGAGCGGCATTCACATCCCCGGGTTGGAGCAGCCCGTCGATGTCAACGGCGACGGCGTGAACGACTACTACTTCACCGAGGGCGAGGTTGCGTCGGCTCCGGCGGCCTACAAGAACATCGCCGTCCGCGTCAATCAGGACGGCGTGGGGCTTTATGCCGAGGCGAATCCCGTGTCGGGTTACGATCTGGTCTACAAGACCGGTGCGGGCGACCGCTACTGGTATCCCGACGGGCGCCAGTACCTCTATCCGATTCCCGCCAAGGTGATCCGCGATTACAGGAACGCGGGCTATACGATCTCGCAGAACCCCGAGTGGGACAACGAATAAATAAAAAGCAAGACCATGAGAATATTCCGTTATTTACTGACGTTTTCGTTGAGTTTCGCCTTCGTTTTCGCCGCCGGGTGCAGCGATCCGAAGCCCGATTACTCGGAATTCTACAAACCCCAGCCCGGCGACGAACCGGAGGAGCCGGTCAATCCCGGACTTGAGGACAATCAGCTGAAAGTCATGTCGTTCAATGTGCGTTACAGCTCGGGCGACGACGGTGCGAACAGTTGGGACAACCGCAAAAAGGCCGTTCCGGCGATGTTCGCCGACCAGCAGCCGACGGTGCTCGGCGTGCAGGAGGCGCGGCTCGACCAGAAGACCTACATGGACGAGAACTGCGCGGGCTACAAGAGCGTCGGCGTGGGCCGCACCGACGGCCAGAATGCCGGTGAGTTCATGGCCATCTACTACCTCGCCGATGCCGTGAAGCTCGAAAAGTGGGGGACCTTCTGGCTCTCCGACACCCCCGACGTCCCGTCGGTCGGCTGGGACGCCTCGACCTACCGCACGGCCACGTGGGCCTTGTTCACCCACTACAAGTCGGGCCGCAAGTTCTTCTACGTCAACACCCACATCGACCATGTGGGGCAGGTGGCGGCCCAGAAGTCGATGGAGCTGATCGAGGCGAAGATCCGGTCGCTCAACCCCGACAACCAGCCGACGGTGCTGACCGCCGACTTCAACAAGATGCTCGACAGCCCGATTTTCGACGGCGTGAAGAAGTTCATGGCCGACGCGCGCACGACCGCTCCCGTGACCGACAACAAGGCGTCGTTCAACAACTTCGGCGGGGCGACCAACTACCCGCGCATCGACCACATCTTCAGCTCGGGCTTCACGCCCCTGCGCTTCGCCACCGTCGACCAGCGTTACGAGAAGGTCCCCTACATTTCGGACCACTATCCCATCGCGGCCGTGTTAGAGTTCAAGTAATCCTGCAACCAAAGCTCAAAACCGATTGAAATGAAACGATTTATCTATATACTGGCCGCTTTCGCCCTTATGGGGGCCGTCTCCTGCCAGCCGGACGAGGAAGTGGCGGTCCACGCCTCGTTCACCACCGACAAGGAGTCCTACGATGTGGGCGATCCGGTGGTGCTCACCAACACTTCGACGGCCGAAAACGCCCTGATCGCCATCTGCAAATGGGAGCTGGGCAAGGGCGTCGTCTCCTACGAAACCACCCCGGAGAACATCTCCTACGATCAGGCCGGGGAGTATGTCATCAAGTTGACCGTCACCTCCGACCGCGGGGCGAAGAAGTCGTCGTTCGAGAAGACCATTCGGGTCGTGGACAACAACATCCGGCCCGTGGCCGACTTCACGTGGTCGCCCGAGAAGGTCGTGGCGGGCGAACCGGTGCAGTTCACCGACCGTTCGACCGACGAGGACGGCGAGGTGGTGGCCTGGGAGTGGAAATTCGGAACCACGACCTCCGACAAGCAGAATCCCGAATTCACCTTCGCGGCGCAGGGGGCTACGGAGGTCTCGCTGACCGTGACCGACAACAAGAAAGGCAGGAACACCAAGACGGTGACCATCGACGTGGGCCGCGGCGCCATCAGCCTCGACCTGCTCTGGTCGTACCCCTACGACGACACGAAGGACGCCTATGTGTTCGGCACGTCGCCTGCGGTCAGCCCCGACGGCGAGTATGTCTATGTGACTTCGACGGGTTATTCGCTGGTCTGCTTCACGAAGGTCGGCGAGCGTCTCTGGGCCTTCGACATCGGCAAGGACGGTTCGTCGGCCGAGAACAACAGCGGTTCGATCAAGGTGCAGTCGCCGACGCCTTCGGTCGACGAGGACGGCACGGTCTACGCGCTGGCGGGCTTCAACGAGCCGAACAAGGGCGCGGGAGGCAGCGCGTTCTACGCCGTCAGCGGCGGCGCCGGGGGCGGCTCGCAGGTCTGGCATGTGAATACGGGCGTGAACACCAGCTTCCGGTTACTCTCGCCGGCCGTCACCGAGAAATATCTCTTCATTGTGGCGCGCAACGTGCCTTCGGGGCATCAGAATTTCCAGGTCTACGACAAATCGTCGGGCGACCTGGTGGACGAGCGACACGTCAACGGCGGCTCCTACGGCGGCGTGCTGCCGCTCAAAAACGGCATGGTGATCGCCGGTACGGGCGGCAGTCACGGCATGCGCGTCTTCTTCCCCGACGGCGTGGGCAAGTGGAAATTCTCCTGCGTGAAGTCGAACGGCCGCGAGCACAACTACGGCGGCAGCGGCAAGGATGCTACGTGCGAGGCGCCGAACGGCACGCAGCCTGCGTCGGGTCCCGGCGGCAAGGTCTACATTCTGTTCCAGAACCAGGGCGTGCGCGCGGACAAGAGTCTGGGCGGGGGTGTCGTCTACTGTTATGATCCGGCAAAGACCGTCTACGGGCAGACGCCCGAACCGGACTGGTACTGTCCCGTCAAGGGCGATTGCGCCCAGTCGGGCATGGGCGTGGCGCTGGGCGAGGACGGCACGGTCTACGCCGCGACGCAGAAGACCGGCAGCGTGGCGGCCCACGTCACGGCCATCTCCGCGCAGGGCGTGAAACGCTGGGAGCACGCCGCCGACGGCGACATCAACGGCGTTCCGGCCGTCGACGATCAGGGTTTCGTCTATTACAACGACCGGACTACGGGCAAGCTGGTGAAACTCCGCCCGGAGGACGGCTCGCGCGTGGCGGAGATCAAGCTGGCCGACGAGCTGCGTTCGTCGCCGACGATCTCCTACGACGGCACGATCTACGTCAACGGCATGAAGGATGATAAGCCTACCGTCTTCGCGGTGAAGGGTGCGGCCGAGGGCTGCGCCGCGTCGTGGTCGCAGCAGGGAGGCAACCCATCCAAAACCGAGTATATGTACTGATCCGCTGAAAATCAGGGATGAGCGGGCCGCGTCACACGACGCGGCCCATTTTTTTCGGCCTTCGTGTATGTCGTTTCCGGTAAAATTCCCTCTTTATTATGGAACGGGCGCAGGAACCGGGACGAAAAGAACCTTGAACACAATTCTAAATTTCAGCAGATGATCCGAAAACTATTGGTGCTGTTGCTCTGCCTCACGGCGGCGACGGCGACGGCGAAGAAGCCCAAATCCTCCGCTTCGAAGAAGGCGGAGAGTTCGGCCGAAAAACCGAAGGAAAGCGATTACGACAAACTCTTCAAGGAGAAACATACGGTGGCCGACGGCATGTTCCGCCTGCACGACGTCAAGGGGAAGCTCTATTTCGAGATTCCCGATTCGCTTTTCGGGCGCGAAATGCTGCTTGGATCGACCATTTCGGAGGTTTCGGACAACGCTGCGGCGACGACCGGCTCCAAGTCGGACTATCCGCTGCACGTGGTTTTCACGCGCAACGACCGTTCGGTCCAGCTGCGTACGGTCAACTGCGAGAACATCACCGACGAGACGGGGGCCTCCCGCGCGCTGGCCGAGGCGGTGAAGCGGAACACGGCCGATCCCATCCTGCGCAATTACAAGATCGAGGCCTGGAACCGGGACAGCACGGCCGTGGTGGTCAACGTCACGGACCTGTTCGTGGCCGACGTGGAGGAGATGTCGCCCTTCTCGAAGTACGGACTTTATACGGCTTTCGAGCTGAAGAAGACCTTCCAGAAGGAGCGTTCGATGCTGGGCGAAATCAAGGCTTTCAGCGACAATGTGGTGGTGCGCAGTACGTTGAGCTATATTTTCACGCTCACCCGCGGCCGCACGACGCTGGTCAAGGACCAGCCGCTGACGGCCGTGATGACCCGTTCGCTGGTGCTGCTGCCCCGCGAGCCTTACCGTCCGCGCATCACCGACAGCCGCATGTCGGTGTTCCCGACCGGCAAGGTGCTTTTCAGCGAGCGCGAGCAGCGCGCCAAGGTGATCTACTACGCCCACCGCTGGCGGCTGGAGCCGTCGGATATGGATGCCTGGAAGCGCGGCGAGCGGGTCGCGCCGAAGAAACAGATCGTTTTCTACGTTGACGACGGATTCCCGGAGATGTGGAAAAAGCATATTTTCGAGGCCGTCGATCAGTGGAACGAGCCTTTCGGGCGCATCGGATTTAAAAACGCCATCGCCGCAAAGCCCTATCCGAAGGACGATCCCGAATTCGATCCCGACAACATCAAGTATTCGTGCATTCGCTACGCGCCGATCGCCATCGCCAACGCCATGGGGCCTTCGTGGGTCGATCCGCGCAGCGGCGAGATACTCAACGCTTCGGTCTATGTCTACCACGACGTGATGAAACTGCTGAACAACTGGCTGTTCGTCCAGACGGCGCAGGCCGACGAGCGCGTGCGCGCCGTGACGATTCCCGAGGAGGTGATCGGCGACGGACTGCGCTACGTCGTGGCCCACGAGGTCGGCCATTGCCTGGGTTACATGCACAACATGAGCGCCTCGGCGGTGATTCCGGTCGATTCGCTCCGCTCGCCGTCGTTCACGCAGAAGTACGGCACGACCACCTCGATCATGGACTACGCTCGCTTCAACTACGTGGCCCGGCCCGGGGATAGGGAGCGCGGCGTGAAGCTCACCCCGCCGCGTTTCGGCCTCTACGACTACTATGCCGTGAAATGGCTCTACACGCCCGTGCCCGACGCTGCGACGGCTGCCGACGAATATGCCGTCACTTCGAAATGGATAACCGGGGCCGCCGCCGATTCGGTCTACCGTTTCGGCAAGCAGCAGTTCAGCCGCTCGATCGATCCCCGTTCGCAGTCGGAGGATCTGGGCGACGACGCCGTGAAGGCCTCGGGCTACGGCATCGCCAATCTGAAATACATTCTCGGCAACATGAACGCCTGGATCGGCGCCCAGGACCCCGATTTCTCCCAGCGGCGCACCCTCTACGACGAGGTGCTCACGCAGTATATCCGCTACCTGAACCACGTGCTGGCCAACGTCGGCGGCATCTACTTCGCCGAGAAGATGGAGGGCGACCCCGTGGAAGCCTACCGCAGCGTGCCGCGCGAACGCCAGCGCGAAGCCCTGCTGTTCTGTCTCGCGCAGCTCAAGGACATGAAGTGGCTGGACAACGCCGAACTGATCCGCGACATGCCGCTGATGGGTTCGCCCGCCGAGTCGATCATGGCTTCGCTGGTGTCGGTCGTCGTGGCCGCCCCGGCGCGTGTGGCTTTGAGCGCCGCGCTGGCCGAAAAGGAGGCCTACACGCCCGAGGAGTGCCGCAGGGATGTCTATGAATTCGTGTGGGCTTCGACGCTGAAGGGCCGCACGCCCGATGCACTGGAGATGATGCTCCAGCGCGAATACGTCCGCAGTCTCAGCCTTTCGGCCGGGCTGAAATACACCGGGACGGGGGCGCGGGAGGAGAAGAAGCTGGTCTCCGACGAGGGACTGATGCCCGTTCCCGCCTTCCTTGGGGAGCATGCGGCCCGCACCGCGGCGCTCACCGCCTGCGGGGAACGCTGCGGCCACGACCCCTTCGAAACCTTCTCCGCCGCGCACCGCGTCGACACCGCACCGCTGCTGGGCTACGGCTCTCCGCGCCTGAACTACTACGACCCGCGCAACACCGAGGCCGGGGATTATGCCGCGCTGCTCAAACTGCGTGCGATGCTCCGCACGAAGAGCGCTTCGGCGACGGGCGAAGCGCGCCTGCACTACGAGTTGTTGCTGCGCAACATCGAGAAAGCGTTGAAAAAATAAATCTTCCGGACCATGATGAAACTGTTTAAAATAGCTTTCCTTCCGCTGCTGGCGGGAATCTTGCTGCTGCCGGCGGGGGCCCCGGCCCGCCCGGGGGCGCCGTGGGCCAGTCGCGGACGCCCCGCCCGGGCGCCCGGTTCGCCCGCCGTGGAAGCCGGAGCCGGGGACAGGAAGCGCGACAAGAAAAAGAAGCAGGAGGCCGATACCGCCGCCAAGGCGACTCCCTACGAGAAACTGTTCAAGGACAAGCGGGTGGAGACTGTCCGCGGCGGCGGGCTGACCCTGCACCTGACTGCGGACAAACTCTACCTCGAACTCCCCGATTCGCTGCTCGGCCGGGGGCTGATGATCACCACGACGATCGAGCGGACGGGCGATCCCGGCGACGGACTGGCCCACCAGCAGCCCGTGCCGCCCTACATGGTCGAGTTCGGCCGCGGGAAGAGCGACACGCTCCTCTGCATGCGGGAGTTCGCTCCGGTGGTGATCGTCGACGGCAGCCCGGCGATGCGTGAGGCCGTCGGGCGGAGCAACATCGGTCCGATCGTGGCCTCGTATGCCGTGAAGGCCCGCACGCCCGACGGGAAATCGTCCGTCGTCGACGTCACGGCGCTTTTCGTCGGGGACGTCAAACGCCTGCGTCCGATCGACCCCGAGGGCGGCAACACCTACGGCGGCTGGATGACGGCCAAGGCCGATTACAAGAAGGACCGTTCGATGCTGACCGGCGTGACGGGCGGAAAAGGGTGCGTTTCGGTGGTGGGAGAGCTTTCCTACGGCACGACGGTCAGCTTCCTCGGCCTGCTCGACCTGTGGAAAGACAAGCCCCAGTCGATCGTCGCCCGCCGCACGCTCCGCGTGCTGGGCGATCCCGAACGGCGGATGCGGCTCTGCGACCAGCGGCTCGGGCTGGCGGCCAAGGCGTTCAAACGCTTCTCGGACCGGGAGCAGGAGGCCAAAACCGATTATTACGTCTGCCGCCGTTCGATCCTCGACAGCGCGGGGAAGGTGCGTCCCGTGGTGTTTTACGTCGACACGGCTTTCGACGCTTCGGCCTATGCCGCCGTCGAGCGGGGGCTTCTGCTGTGGAACGATGCCTTCGCGAAGATCGGCTGCAAGAGTGTCGTGCGGGTAGAGCCTTTTCCGGCTGATCCGGCTTTCAACGACAACAGCCTCTATAACAACTGCGTGCGGCGCACGGGAACCTCCAATTCGGAACTCTACACAGCCTCGTGGGTCGATCCGCGCAGCGGTGAAATCCTCGGGACCGACATCTTCGTGCCCTTCAATTTCACGGCCGCCATTCAGAAGAAGCTGCTCCTGACGTTGTCGGCCGCCGACCCCGAGGCGCGCACCACGCAGCCTTCGGCGCGTCAGATCGCCGACGCCCTGACGGCCATGGTGGCCCGCCGTGCGGCCTCGGCTTTCGGCGTGATGCCCAACTACGCCGCCTCGTCGGCCTATCCGACCGACTCGCTCCGTTCGCCGTCGTTTACGCGGGAAAATGGCCTGGCGGCGTCGATCACCGACGACGTGTTCTACAACATCGTCGCGCAGCCGGGCGACAGGGAGCGCGGTGTGAAGCTCGTGGCCGATGCGCTGGGTCCTTACGATTACCTGGCCGTCGAGTGGCTCTACAAACCCGTTCCGGGGGCTGTGACGCCGCACGACGAGGTTCCGGAGCTGCGCCGCCTGCTCGCCTCGAAGGAGGGAGACCCCCGCTGTTTCTTCGCGCAGTACGCCTCCGGGACTTACGATCCCCGCGTGGGGGCCGGAGACCTGGGCGACGACCTGTTCCGGAGCGTGGCGCTGCAATCGGCCAATCTGAAATATGTCGCCGAGCACGGCGACGGGTGGCTTTCGGGCCGCGACGGCGACTACAAGTTCCGCGAGGAGCTGCTCACGGAGATGGTTCTGCGCGTCAACTCCCTCGCCTTGCAGCTGATGCGCTACATCGGGGGCGTCTATATGAATCCGGTCTACGAGGGAACGGCCCGGCCCGCCTGCACGGCCGTGCCGCGCGAAGTGCAGCGGCGCGCCCTGCGCGAGGCGCTCGCCCTGACCGCCGACCTCGGCTGGATCGACCGGCAGGGGGTGTCGAAGAACGTTTACAACCGCGTGCAGGCATGCGAATACCTCCAGCGCCGGATTGCGCGCACGCTTCTTGAAAAGCTCGGAACGCTGGACTTCGCGGCTTCGAAGGCCGACGATCCTTATACGGCCGACCTCATGGCGAAGGACCTCGTGGCGTGGTTCGAGGAGCGGCTCCGTTCGCGCGAACCGCTGACGGACCATGTCCGTAATCTGCAACAGTCGCTGCTCAAATTGACCGTCGCCGCGGCCAACGTCAAAGATAAGCCTTCGTCGGGTTCGGGAAGCGCTTTCGCGCTGTTTGACGGGGCCGGTTCGCTGTCCGACGGCGGCGATCTGTTCCCGGCGGCTGACGCCGGGACGCTTCCGGACATGCCGGCGGAGCGCCGGGCCGACGATTTCACGCCGTTGGGCGCCGGCGAGGTGCAGGGCGCCGCCTA
>OGQV01001813.1_pt1 | contig 14498 bp, 12 predicted proteins | sample 1553311 | NCBI WGS metagenome assembly OGQV01 (sample SAMEA2579976, study PRJEB22360) | human gut metagenome
GGCCTGCTTGAAAGAATACCGACCCGCTGTACTGGCGTCCGCCGGCAGGCGAGTCGATTGCCGATGTGGCCGAGGACCGTGTGCACAACATCCTGACCTCGCTGAGCCGCAAATCCGATTCGGAATCCGTGGTCATGGTCACCCACGGCGACTTCATGCTCGCCCTGATGCTCACCATCGAGGATCTGGCCGACGAGGAATTCCTGCATCGCGCCGACTCGGACGACTGGAAGATCACCAACTGCACCTGCCTGCACTACACGCGCCGCGACCCGGAAACCGGCCGCACCTCCAAGCGTGTGCGCTGGGAGCAGACCGCCCGGCCCGTGCTCGACGAGACGACCGGCCGCTGGGAGGTCAAGGTGGAGCCGTGGCGCGAATTCAAGCGCCCGTATCTCTCCAATGGCGATTTGGTGGATGTGGTGCAGGCCGTCGACCCACACCTGCTGGAGTATTACGGCAAATAGCCTTTCCCGGAAGAGAGACTTCACAAAATCTTCGTGAGCTAGAATGGTGCGTGGTGCGGCTGGTTGTGAATGCCGTGCCCCAAGCGAGAGCGAGGAGAGTAGTAATGTCCAATATCTTCCAATGGCAATTGCATGGCGACGGCAAGACGCTGGCGCCCGGCGAGGTAGTCGAGCCCGATGAACGTCTGACTTGGGTGCGCACCGCCGGTATCGGCGCACAGCACGTCATCGCCATGTTCGGTGCCACCTTCCTGGTGCCGATTCTGACGGGCTTCGACCCGTCCACCACCCTGTTCTTCACGGCTATGTCCACCGCACTGTTCCTGCTTATCAACAGGAACGTGCTGCCGAGCTATTTGGGCTCGTCCTTCGGCTTCATTGCACCGATCACCGCGGTCACCACCGCCAACAAGGGCATTGCGGTCGCCAGCTTCGGCATCATGGTCACCGGTATTCTGCTGGCCCTGGTTGGCGTGCTCGTGCATTACGCCGGCTCCAAATGGATCGACATCATCATGCCGCCCGTGGTCAACGGCGCGATCGTGGCCATCATCGGCTTCAATCTGGCACCTTCCGTGTGGACCAACTTCCAAGCCGCGCCCGACACCGCACTGGTTACCCTGTTGGCCGTGCTGCTCGTGGCTGTGCTGTTCAAGGGCTTGCTGGGTCGCCTCAATATTTTGGTCGGCGTGATCATCGGCTATGTATATGCCTGCATCCGTGGTCAGGTCGACTTCTCCGCCATCGGCGACGCCGCATGGATCGGCTTCCCGAAGTTCCACCTGCCGCAGGCCGATTTCTCCATCCTTCCCATGTTCATCCCTGTTGTGCTTGTGCTTGTGGCTGAGAACGTTGGCCATGTCAAGTCCGTGGCCCAAATGACCGGCCGCGACTACGACAATCAGATCGGCACCGCCCTCATGGCCGACGGCCTGGGCACCACGCTCGCCGGCTTCGGCGGCGGCTCCGGCACCACCACCTACGGCGAGAACATCGGTGTGATGGCCGCCACCAAGGTGTACTCCACCGCCGCCTACTGGTGCGCCGCCGCCTTTGCCCTGATCCTGAGCCTGTGCCCGAAGTTCGGTGCCGTGATCAACACGATCCCCGCCGGCGTGCTCGGTGGCGTGACCACGCTGCTGTATGGCATGATCGGCATGATCGGTATCCGCATCTGGGTGGAGAACAAGGTCAACTTCGACAAGCCGCTGAATATCATGGTGGCAGCCATCACCATGATCATTGCCATCGGCCAATTCGCGTTCACTGTTGGTAGCATTTCCTTCAACGGCATTGCCATTGGCACGATCGTGATTCTTGTGGCCTACCACGGCCTGAAGGCCATTGGCAAGGCAACCGGCACTATTGCCAAAGACGATCCGGATATTTTGTAGTGTGTTTTAGGGCTACTGGGCTGTATCTTGGCTCAGCCCTTTTGCACAATGGCCCCTACCTTCACGGGTGGGGGCCATTTGCGTGTTCCATGGAGCGGTGCTCGCCTTACGTGGTGGTAAAACCCATGGGGCGGCAAATATCCCATGGGGTGGTAAAACCCTCATGGGGCGGTAGGTGAAAATGGCTTTATTCTGCGGTTTCACAATTTCTTCAAACCGCCCCATGGGCAAGTTGCCGCCCCATGGGCGAGTTACCGCCCCATGGGGTCATAAGTAAAGAGTGGGATGACAGTGTGGCGAGCACCAAGCAAAGTAGGGGGCTTACGCTAAGCTCGGAAAGCTTGCGTAATTTGCGTAACCTTTGACATGAAAGGCCACTGTGCCCCGTAATAATTTCGATGATCGTGACGATTCCGCTGATTTCCAGATGAACGACAGCGCGGAATCCCGCCCCCTTACCTTTGGTGAACTTGGCGTACCCGGACCGCTGGTGCGCGTGCTTGCGGCAGATGACAAGAAGACCGCATTCCCCATTCAGGCCGACACCCTGCCCGATTCACTGGCCGGCCGCGACATTCTCGGCCGAGGTCGCACCGGCTCCGGCAAAACCCTCGCATTCTCCATTCCGCTGGTCACCCGCCTCGGTTCCTACGATTCGTTCGGCGAAATCGCGATGGAGGAGTTCCGCAAGGAAATCAAGCGCCGCAAGAAGGCCAGCCTGGAAGAGCGCCGCGCCGACGACTTCCTACCGCACCCGCGCGGCCTGGTGCTGGCCCCCACCCGCGAGCTCGCGAACCAGATCAACGACGTGCTGATGCCGCTGGCCCACACGTTCGGCATGAACACCACCACGGTGTACGGCGGCGTCAAGTACATCCACCAGATCCGCGATCTGAAGGCCGGCGCCGATATCGTGGTCGCCTGCCCGGGCCGCCTTGAGGACCTGCTGCGCCAGCAGGCGCTCACGCTCTCGTCCGTCGAAGTCGTGGTCATCGATGAGGCCGACGAAATGGCCGATATGGGCTTCCTGCCGCCGGTCAAGCGACTGCTTGAGCAGATTTCGCCCGACGCCCAGCACATGCTGTTCTCCGCCACGCTCGATCACGGCGTGGATGAAGTGGTGAACACCTTCCTGCACGATCCCAAGGTGCACGAGGTCGATTCGGCCACCGCCGAACCCGACCTGATGACCCACCACGTGTTCGAAACCACGCGCGGCGACAAGCACGAACTCGTGCGCATGCTCGCCTCGGGCGAAGGCCGCCGCATCCTGTTCACCCGCACCAAGTTCCAGGCCAAGAAGCTCGCCAAGAACCTGACGCAGAACGGCATTCCGGCCGCCGAGCTGCACGGCAACCTGAACCAGAACCAGCGCGATCGCAACCTCGCTGCGTTCGATTCCGGCGATGTGCGTGTCATGGTGGCCACCGACGTGGCCGCCCGTGGCATAGACGTCGGCGGCGTGGAGCTCGTGGTGCAGGTCGAGCCGCCGGCCGACCCGAAGTCCTTTGTGCACCGCTCCGGTCGTACCGCCCGCGCCGGCAAGGCGGGCGACGTGGTCACCCTCGTGCTGCCCGAGCAGCGCCGCGAGACGCGCCGCTTGCTGAACCAGGCCGGCATCAAGACCAAGATGATCGAAGTGACCCACGATTCGCCCGAAGTGCTTGAGCTTGTGGGCGACCGCGCCGAGCGCGTGGATGGTTGGAGCCTCGACAAGTCGCAGCCCGTGGGCAACCCGCGCAAGGGCAAGAACAGGGGCGCCAAGAACGCGGCGGGCGACGAGTCCGGCCGCGGCGGCAAGCGCAAGCACAATCGCAATCGCAACCGTGACGAGCAGAACGTTGCCGAGACCGAGTTCCAGCACGAGAACGCAGGCGGCGAGTTTGTTGCCGAAGGCGAGCCGCAGCGCAAGCACGGCGACAAGGCCAGCAAGAAGGCCGTGAAGAAGAACCGCAACCGTGCGGAACGCCGTGCAGGCATGAGCAACCCCGAGGCCGAGCGCCGCGACTATCTGTTCGAGCATGGCGATGACCGCCGCGAGGAGCGCCGCAAGGGCGACCGTCGCGACGGATACGGCAAGAACCGGTACGACGAGCGTCAGGACAATGGCCGCGACCAGCACGGCAAGAACCGTCGCAATGATCGGTACGGCAAGGGCGACAAGTTCGATAAGCGCGACAGGGCCGGATACGGTCGCAACGATGATTTCGGCAGCCGCAGGCACAATGCGGGCCGTGACTTCGAACGGTCCGATTCCCGCGATTTCGAGCGTCCGCGCAAGCCTCGCCGCAATGAACGCAGCCACGAGGATTACGGCTTCTCCTATGACGAGCGCTCCCATGACGGCCGCAGACAGTCCATGCGCAACACCCGTCAGGGCGAAGGCGGCAAGCGCATCCATCGCAAGAACGAGAACCGCATCGTACGCGACGAGCGTTCAGAAGGTGCCAAGCGTCACGAACGCCGCATGATCGCCAAATACGGCAACACGGAAGGCCCGAACCGCCGTCATTCCAAGAAGAATCGCCACAATGCGCCATTCCGTATGAAGTCTGGACGCCGTTAGTCCGACAGCGCGTATGAATCAGGCCCGACGACCTTTGAAGGTCGTCGGGCCTGATTGTGTTATAGGCCGGTGTTTGCGATGCGGATGCCTGTTCGCCTGCCTAGCGGCCATGACGATTGCACTTATCGCCGCAGTCGTTGTGATCGTGGCCATGCCGAAACGGCGGTAATGGCCTGTACGCACCCTAGAATAACGGATATGACGCAATCGCAGCCCCGATCCAAACGCACGCCCACCCTTGAAATCCACGGGAGAATCCTTGACGCGGCAAGGCGGATCGTGGAACGGGACGGTGTGGATGGTCTGACCATCCGTGCGCTGTCCGCACAGGCCGATGTGTCGCCCACCAGCATCTACCAGCACATCGGCGGCAAGCAGGCGGTGTGCGATGCGCTCATCGACACATACTTCACCGATCTGCGCGAACAGCTCATCGCCATTGACGAATCCGACCCCGTGCTGCGCCTGCGCAGGGCGGGCATAATCTACCGTGAACACGCGCTGGACGCCCCCGGCATTTACGCGCTGGTCTGGATGGGGCAGGCGTCGGACTCGGCCCAGCACTGCCTGGACGCCATCACGCAGATCATTCGATACGGCCAGGCAGCATCTGTATTCCGCGGCGATGACCCCCATCTAATCGCATCCTCCATCTGGGTGTCCATACACGGGTTCATCCAATTCGAACTGCGTTCCGCACAACCCCGCACACGCGGCCGCGAACGGGTCGACCGGTCGTACGGTTACCTGCTCGACCTGCTGATCCGAGGCATTCAGAGGTGAATGAGTTAGCTCCCTCTGATGAGGGAGCTCACCATTGATACGCTGTACTGCCATCGGCGTTGCGGATGGTGAAAGTGGGGGATTGCTCGATGTTGAGGTCCACGGTCAGGGAATGCTGGGCGTCGGCGCTCGTCGAACGATAGACGAAGTGCTTGTTTTCCAGCTTCACGGCCTCGGTACGCGCATCCAGCAGCCATGGGTTGCGACGGCGCAGCGCGATCAGCGCCTGATGCAGCCGGTATGTCGGCTCTCCCAGCGTGGACAGTTCGGCAGGGGAGCCGGGGAACTTCGGACGTACGTCGTCATCGCCGCCGAAACGCTCCTGCTTGACGCCCACATAGCCCTGTTCGTCGCCGTAATAGATGCTTGGCACGCCGCCGACCGTCATGAGCACCGCCAATGCCAACGCCGCCTTGGCCGGGCCAATCTGCGATGCGATACGCGTCACGTCATGGTTGCCGATGAACGTCTGCGGCACGAAGGAATCCAGGAACGCGTTGTGCCGCTTCAAGTTCCAATCCAGCTCGAAGAAGTTCTCCGTCTCCAGCGCATGCTGGATCGACTTCCATAGCTCGTATTGCGTGATCGAATCCATCGTGGATTCCTCGATGATGCGCGGGTAATCGCCATGGATCACCTCGCCGAAAATCCACGAATACGGGTGTGCGGCTTTGACCTGCGGCAACACGCGCGCCCAGAACGGGCTCGGCACGGCATACGCGGCGTCGAGGCGCCAGCCGGCGGCTCCGCGATCCAGCCAATGGCTCATCACATGGACCACATAGTCAACGGTCTCGTCAGCCGAATGGTCCAGCGCCACCAGATCCCCGTGCCCCTCGAACACATCCAAAGCGGGTTCGCCATTATCACCGACATGCGCGCGGACCAGACCATGCCACGGGTTGTCGGCCGGATTCAAGCGTCCGGCGGTCTCGTCAAGCGCCGCCTGAACGGCCGGATGATTGCGGCTCACGTGATTGAACACGCCATCCAGCATCACCTGCAATCCCATGTCCCGGCAGGCCGCGACAAGCTGATCGAACGCGGCATCCCCGCCCAATCGCACATCGATATGCATATGGTCGAGCGTGTCGTATCCATGCGTCGCCGACTCGAACACCGGACCCAGCAGCAGGCCGGACGCGCCTAGATCGCGCACGTACTCCAGCCAGGGAATTATCGCGTCAAGGCCGCGGCCATGGAACTGGCGCGGGCCGGCGGGCCTGATATCGGCACCGCAGAAGCCCAGCGGATACACGTGCCAGAACACCCCGTACTTCACCCAATCGGGCATTGTGCGGCTCGAATCCATGCTTACAACCACTGTGCACCTCCTGATTGACACCGTGTCCATTTTCGCACATCGCGGTGCGAATCCCGGGTAATCGGCATGAAACGCAGTCCGTGAACATGTGGCCAAGCTCACATATTGGGACATTTTCCTGAGGCGCGACATGCCGTGGCTACGCTTCCAACCAGTGCCATAAGCAGACGAGAGATACCCCAAAAGGGTCGCAATGAAGAGAACCTTTCCCGCAAAGGTTATTGAAGAGGAACAGAGGGTTATTATGACCACCGCCGCAGCCCAGGCCCCGGCACCTGGCAAGTTGGAATTCAAGGACGATTACACGCCGGACGAAGCCGAACGTGTGATTCGCAATTCGAAGGGACTGCCCGTAGGCGTGCGTCCCAAAATGGTATGGACATGGAAGAAGGCCCTGCTGTGGGCCGCCATCGCCATCGTATGTGCCTGCGGATGGGCGATTCTGGCCGTCTCGCGCGGTGAGCAGATCTCCGCCATCTGGTTCCTGGTCGTGGCGCTGAGCTCCTACGCCATCGCCTACCGCTTCTATGCCTATTACATCCAGATCAAGATCATGCGCACCGACGACGCGAACGCCACCCCGGCCGAGCGCGTGCATGACGGCGCGAACTTCGAACGCACCGACCGCCGCGTGCTCTTCGGCCAGCACTTTGCCGGCATCTCCGGCGCCGGACCGCTCGTCGGCCCGATCCTGGCCGCGCAGATGGGCTACCTGCCCTCCACTCTGTGGATCATCCTCGGCGTGATTTTCGCCGGCGCCGTGCAGGACATGCTGGTGCTGTGGATCTCCGCCAAGCGCCGCGGTCGCTCTCTGGGCCAGATGGCCACTGATGAAATGGGTAAGTTCGGCGGTATGATCCTATCCATCTTCCTCGTGGTGATGACCGCCATCGCCATGGCATTCCTGGCGCTCGTGGCCATCAAGGCCATGGCCGCCTCGCCGTGGGCCGTGTTCTCCATCGGTATGACCATCCCGATCGCCCTGATCATGGGCTGCTACCAGCGTTTCCTGCGCCCCGGCCGTGTCATTGAGACCACGCTGCTCGGTTTCGTGCTGCTCGTGCTCGACATCGTCGCCGGCGGATGGATCGCCTCTATCCCGGCCGTGGCCGCCGTGTTCACACTGGACGCCAAGCAGCTCGTCATCGCCCTGGTGATCTACTCGTTCGCCGCCGCCGCGCTGCCGCACTGGCTGCTCGTCACCCCGCGCGACTACCTGTCCACGCTGATGAAGATCGGCACGCTCGTGCTGCTCGTCATCGGCATCATCATCGCCAACCCGTCCGTCAAGGTGCCGGGTCTGACCGAACTGGCCTCCACCTCCACCGGCCCGACCTTCTCCGGCAACCTATTCCCGTTCCTGTTCATCACCATCGCCTGCGGCGCCCTCTCCGGCTTCCACGGCGCGGTGAGCTCCGGCCTGACCCCGAAGGCCGTGGAGAAGGAGAACCAGATTCGCATGATCGGCTACGGTTCGATGCTCGTCGAATCGTTCACCGCCGTCATCGCGCTGATCGCCGCGATCACCATCTCGCAGGGCGTGTACTTCTCCACCAACATGTCCGCCGCACAGATCACCGCCGCATCCGGCGTGAGCATCTCCGCCACCTCCACGCCGGGCGAACAGGCCGATGCCGCCGTCAAGGCCGTGGAGTCGATGAAGGTCTCCGACATCGAAGGCAACCAGATGCAGGTCACCTGGGATTCCGTGGACGAGAACGGCGCGGCCAAGACCTACGAAGGCGCCGCGGCGCTTGAGCAGGCCGCCGCCGACATCGGCGAGACCTCCATCGTCTCCCGCACCGGTGGCGCCACCACGTTCGCCATGGGCATGGCCAACTTCCTCAAGTCCTACCTGGGCGGCCACGACTCGATGGCCTTCTGGTACCACTTCGCCATCATGTTCGAAGCCCTGTTCATCCTGACCACCGTGGACAACGGCACCCGCGTGGCCCGCTACCAGATCGGCGAAATGCTCGGCAACGTGCGCAAGCTCAAGAAGTTCGCCGACCCGACCTGGAAGCCCGGCAACATCATCACCACGCTGATCGCCACCGCGCTGTGGGGCGGACTGCTGTGGATGGGCGTGTCCGACGCGAACGGCGGCATCAACGCGATGGTGCCTATCTTCGGCATCTCCAACCAGCTGCTCGCCGCCGCCTGCTTCGTGCTGATCACCGTGTGTGTGGCCAAGATGGGCTACTGGAAGCACCTGTGGATACCGGTGGTACCGCTCGTGTGGGACATCGCCGTGACCTTCACCGCCGACTTCCAGAAGATCTTCGGGCCGCTGAGCTACTTCACCACCGCCTCCAAGTATCAGGCGCAGATCGACTCCGGCGAGCTGACCGGCGAGGCGCTGACCAACGCCAAGGCCGCGCTGTCCAACGCGTATCTGGACGGCGTGCTCTCCGTGTTCTTCCTGGTCATGATGGGCGTCTTCGTGGTAGTCGGCATCGTGGTCGTGGCGCGCACGTTCGCCGCTGGCAAGTACGGTGCCGAAACGACGTCCGAGGAGCCGTTCGTGGAATCCCAGTGGTTCGCGCCCTCCAGCCTGGTCGCCACCGCGCTTGAGAAGAAGGTGCAGCGCGAATACAGCGCCAAGCTGCATGAGCTTGTGCGGAACGGGCAGGTTGCAGCGTAGTGCGTCATTGGCTCCCCTTTTTTCAAGGGGAGCCAATAATCAGCGAAAGGAGACAAAATGCTCGGCAAACTCGTTGCCGTATGGCACGGCATCGTCTGGTATCTGCGTGAGATCAGCGGCGAGGCCCGCTACGACCATTATCTTGAGCATTTCGCGGCCGAGCATCCCGGCGAAACACCGATGAGCGAGGTCGAATTCATTCGCGCCCGCGAGGAATACGACCGTCTCCACCCCAATACCAGTTGTTGCTGCTGACAGGCCGCAATAGCATAACAACACCATAAAACCCGCGCGCCATGGGAACTACGTAGACATTCTTCCGTTACAATCAGTGTGACGGCTTCCGCCCCCGAAGAAGAAGGTGTTAATTCCCCTTGGACGTCTCACTGGCGCATTTCCTCCAACAAGTGCTTTCCAACCCGGCTCTGACCGTCACAACGTTGCTGACGCTGGGAGTCATCTTCGTCAACGGCTGGACCGACGCACCCAACGCCATCGCCACCTGCGTGACCACACGATGCATGCGCGTACGCTCCGCCGTCATCATGGCGGCCATCTTCAACTTCCTCGGCGTCTTCATCATGACGCAGCTCAACGCCTCCGTGGCCTCCACCATCAGCAACATGGTCGATTTCGGCGGCGACACGAACGCGGCGCTCATCGCCCTATGCGCGGCGCTGTTCTCCATCGTCGTATACAGCGTGGGCGCCTCGCTGCTCGGCATACCCACCTCCGAAAGCCACAGCCTGATCGCCGGCCTGTCCGGAGCGGCCATCGCCATCCAAGGCGGCATCGGCGGCATCAACATGGGAGAATGGGTCAAGGTGCTCTACGGTCTGGTCGCAAGCCTCCTGTTCGGCTTCGCCGTCGGCTGGTTGGTATGCAAGGCCGTGACCCTGATTTGCGCTGGCATGGACCGCCGCCGCACCAACGGGTTCTTCACCTACGCGCAGATCGTGGGCGCGGCGGCCATGAGCTTCATGCACGGCGCGCAGGACGGCCAGAAGTTCATCGGCGTGCTGTTCCTCGGCATGGCGTTCTGCAATGGCCAACCCAGCGTGACCGGTGTGATGATTCCGATCTGGCTCATGATTCTGTGCAGCACCATCATGGGCGTGGGCACGTCCGTCGGCGGTGAACGCATCATCAAATCCGTGGGCCAGGACATGGTGAAACTCGAGAAATACCAAGGCTTCTCGGCCGATCTGTCAAGCGCGCTGTGCCTGCTCGTCATGACCGTGCTCGGCATCCCCGTCTCCACCACGCACACCAAGACCAGCGCCATCATGGGCGTGGGCGCGGTACGCCGCCTCTCCGCCATCAACTTCGGCGTGGTGCGCGACATGATGCTCACCTGGGTGTTCACCTTCCCTGGTTGCGGTCTCATCAGCTTCGTAATGGCCAAACTGTTCATGGTCGTGTTCTAGAAAGGAATCCACCCATCATGGCGAGACAAAAAGACACGTTCTACTTCGACGGATTCCGCCGCAGCGCGGACTACGCATGCCAGGCCGCGAAGCTGCTGTCCGAGGTCATGCACGACTTCAATCCGGGCCAGCTGCGCGAACGCATGGACAGCATGCACGCGATTGAGAAGTCAGCGGACGAGGTGCGCCACGACATGATGGACGAACTGGTGACCGCGTTCATCACGCCGTTCGACCGCGAGGACATCGACGAGCTCGGCCACGTGCTCGACGACGTGACCGACAGCATCGAAGGCGTGCTCAACCGCATGTACTACGACAACGTGACCGACATGCGCGACGACGCGGTCCAGATGTCGGATATGGTGGTGCGCGCCACGGAAAGCATCTGCGAGCTGGTCAACGAACTGCCGCGATTCCGGCATTCCAAGACGTTGCGCGAACTGGTGTTCGCCATCAACACGATCGAAACGGACGCCGACCACCTGTTCATCGAGTCGATGCGCACGCTGCACACCACCTGCACCGATCCGCTGCAGGTGTTCGCCTGGCATGACGTCTACCGTCACCTCGAACAGTGCTCCGACGACTGCGAGCGCGTGGCCAACACCATCGACAGTATCGTCATGAAAAACAGCTGAGGTTGGTTTTTCACAACCTCCCTCTGATGAGCCGAGCCGTGAAGAAAACGCCGGAGGCGTTTTTAGGCGAGGGTGAGTGACAACGAGCGAATAAGAGGTCAGCTGCAAGCTGTCCTGAATCGCGTTCGAGGTGGCATCGCGAAGCGATGTCGGAGGGAGAGGCCTACTTGACCAAAAGCCCCCTCACCTATGGGCGTTGAGCCAGAGGATGGCGAGTTGGGTGCGATTGGTCAGGCCGAGCTTGTCCAGTATCGCGCTGATGCGATTGCGGACCGTGCCTTCGCTCAGGAACAGTCTGGCGGCGATGTCGCGGTTATCGAGGCCCTCGGCGACCAGCGTGGTGATCTCACGTTCGCGCTCGCCAAGCAGGCCCTCGATGGAATCGGCGGTATCTCTGGAATCGTCGGAATCGGCAGGATCCGGAGTTCGTTCGGTGAGCTTGCCGAGCACTTCCGCGCCGAGCACCACCTGACCGGCCATCACCGCCTGCAGCGCGGGCCCGACCGCCGCCACATCCTGTTTGATGAGATAGCCCTTGGCGCCAAGTCCCATCGCCTGCGCGATATACGACTGGTCCGCAAACGTGGTCAGGAACAGTATGCGCGCGGCCGGGTCCGTGGCCAGAATCTCGCGCGCGGCATCCAAACCGCTGGTGCCGGGCATCTGAATATCGATCAGCAGCACGTCCGGTCGGCTCGCCGGTGTCTCGAAATAACGGCGCACGGCGGCGTCTCCGTCATTTGCCAGCCATAGCACCTCGGCCGTGCCGGTGGCCGTCAGAATCGTCTCCAACGACTGGCAGACGATCGGATCATCATCCACGATTGCGATTCTCATCAATCCCTCGATTCCATGGTCCAACGCTTCTTCGGCACGGATACGAACACACGCCAGCCGTCCTCATACGGCCCGCAGACCGCGGTGCCGCCAAGGGCGCGCACGCGCGATTCGATATCCGCCAAACCCATGCCGCGCATCAGCTCATCGGCCGAACCACGCATATCGGCAACGCCGTCGGCGGCGAGTCGCGAGCCGACGTGCGTGGCGCGCATCGCACGCGGGCGGGCAGCGGCCGTCCGGGACCCATCGGACTCGGACACGACCGGCCCCGGATCCTGAATGACCAACTGCCAGAACGCGGGGAAGTCACGCAACGTCACGCTCGCCTCGCGCGCCGCGCTGTGATGCACCACGTTCGACAATGCCTCGCGAATCACGGTCGCGAAACAGCGCGAGACCGGCGCAGGCGCCTTGGCGATATCGTTGGCCAGCGTCACGGCGAAACCGGGGAAGATGCCGTCGAACGACGTGACGGCATCATCGATCTGCGCGGCGAAATCAGTGCCATCATCCTCAAGATCATGCACCGAACGGCGCACCATCGTCATCGCATCATCCAACGTCGCACCCAACGTGGCGAACCCTTGCGCAGCGACCGTATCGTTCGTCGCCTTGGCCACCGTTTTGCCGGCCTGCGCCTGCATGATCGCGCGGGTCAGCAGATGGCCCACATTGTCGTGGATCTCCCGGGCGATACGCGTGCGCTCGCCGAGGGTCGCCATGCGAATCGACTGGGCGCGTTCCTCATCGATGTCGGCGATGCGCGAACGAGTGGCCCGCGAGGATTCGCGCGCCCTGTCCTGCGCGTGCAGCAACGCGCGCCGCGCCTCGTCCGAGGAGGCGCGGGCCCGGCCCAGAACGAATCCAAGCAGGGTGGCCAAGGCGGGGGGCCCAGCGTCATCACCAGCGTCTGGAGACGGTCGGTGCCACGGGCGAACCAGAGCGCGATCAGCGGCAACACCCATATCCAGCGCGCGGCGGCCGAAAGCCACGGGGCCGAACGCATTGCATCGGCAAGGGAACGGCGAGAGGCCGCGGTCCGCGAGACACTGGGGGAGCGGCCACTTGCCGCAGTCCGTGCCCCAGCCCGGGCTCCGGTCGAGGCGAGGGCCGGCAGCCGTGCAGTATCGTAGGCGATGAGCGGCATGAACGCGCACCATGAAGGCACCGCCACGGCGATGACGAGATACGCCGTACACAAGACCCAAGACCATTGCGCGGGACGCAGCCATTCCACCAATCCGGCGACGGAAACGGCCAACAGCAGGCCGGCGATGAACACGCCATCGGACCGTAGCCCGACAAGCCAGGCCAAAGCCAGGCCCAACACGAGTAGCAAGCCCATCTCGGCCAACACGCGCATGGCACCTCCCCGGCTCGACGCTCTTCCACCACCAGTCTAGCGGTGTGCGGAACACGACGAACTTGACGGGCGTGCGGAATTACCCGCATGACGGTCCAAGACAACGGGCCTACACTTCCCGAATAGATGAGGCACAAGCGTCGGATGTCGTCGACACAACCGTAAAGGGATGATACCGATGATTACGCAAAGCCACAGGGCGTCCAACTATTCGATGGACGAGATCAGCCTGATGCCGGTCGATAAGGTGTACAAGGCCATGCAGACCGACGCCGAAGGACTGTAATGACAAATGTCACGCCTGTACGGCCAAGTCGTGACGTTTGCCTGTGGCGGCGTCCGGCCCCTTCTTGGGATGATGGAATCGCCAAGGAAGGGAGTGACTATGACAACCGACAACAGAGCTTCCGAACACGACTCGACAACCAACCCGGCTCTGGCCGTGCACGTCAGCCAACTGGTCAAACGCTACGGCGACATGGTGGCGCTCGACTATTTTGACCTTGACGTGAACCAGGGCGAGATTTTCGGGCTGCTTGGACCGAACGGGTCCGGCAAAACCACCGCGATCAACTGCATCCTCGCGCTGCTCACCTACGATTCGGGCACGATTCGCGTGTTCGGCCAGCCGATGACGCCGACCTCCTACGCGCTGAAACGTCGTATCGGCATCGTGCCGCAGAACGTGGCCGTGTTCAACGAACTGACCGTCACCGAAAACATCGACTACTTCTGCTCGCTGTACGTGCCGAAGAAAACCGACCGCGCGCCGCTGGTCGAGGAGTCCATCGAATTCGTCGGACTCCAGGACTTCCGCAAGTTCCGGCCCGGCAAACTGTCCGGCGGTCTGCTGCGACGCCTGAACATCGCCTGCGGCATCGCGCACAAGCCTAACCTGATCTTCTTCGACGAACCCACGGTCGCCGTCGACCCGCAAAGCCGCAATTCGATTCTGGAAGGCATCCAGCGGCTCAACCAGGCCGGCGCCACGGTGATCTACACCAGCCATTACATGGAGGAGGTCGAACAGATCTGCGACCGCATCCTCA
>OGQV01001816.1_pt1 | contig 14479 bp, 9 predicted proteins | sample 1553311 | NCBI WGS metagenome assembly OGQV01 (sample SAMEA2579976, study PRJEB22360) | human gut metagenome
TTTGGGCTTTAAAAACGCGGGGGGAAAGAAGAAACCCCCCGCCATGATGGCAACCAGGGTATCCATGCCCGCAATGCGCACCGCTTCGCCCGTCAGTTTGTTGTCACGTCCAATGTAGCTGCCGAAAATGGACATGCCGCCGATGCCCACGGAAAGCATGAAGAACGCCTGGCTCATTGCGGCGTACAGGATTTCCGCGAAGCTGGCGTTGGAATTGTTGAACAGGTTGTCGAAATTGGGCAGCAGGTAGAATTCCAAACCCTCCTGACCGCCTTCGAGAAGACACGAATGCACACAAAGAACGGCCATCAACACAAACAAGGCCGCCATCATCACCTTGGTGATGCGCTCTACGCCTTTCTGCACACCGGCCGCGCAGATTGCGAATCCGAGCAGCGTGACCAGCAGCATCCAGCCTGCCATTTCAATGGGGTCGCCGATCATGGAAGAGAAAACAGTGGGAATATCGTGCGTTCCGTCAAAAGTTCCTATGCCGGTTTTGAACAGGTAGGCAACCATCCAGCCGCAGACGCTGGTGTAGAACATCATCAGCACGTAGTTGCCCACAAGGGTAAACCATTTGAAGCAATGCCACTTGGAGCCACGCGGTTCCAGAGCATCAAAGCTTCGCGCTGTCGAGCGATGGCTCGCGCGGCCTACAGAAAATTCCATCACCAGCAGTGGCACACCGAGCACCACCAGAAAGAGCAAGATCATCAGAACGAACGCGGCACCACCGTATTGTCCCGTGATAAAGGGAAAGCGCCAGATGTTGCCCAAACCGATAGCACAGCCTGCGCTGATTAGCAGAAAGCCCAAACGGCTAGAGAAGCCTTCACGTCCCTGCCCATCTACGGAAGAGCCGGTGTTGCTGGTAGTGTTCTGGCTGGCCATGCAAGCCGCCTTTCTGTCGAAAACGAAAACGGTTATGCCAAAAGACACAACCGTTTAATGATACGCGTTTTATAGCTGGAACAACTCGGCAACCTACCCCATTCGCACCCGCAAGCAAGCCAGTGGTATTCGACGCCCCACCATTGGAGACGCAGCCGATAAATTTGGCAGCGCGTATTACCTAAAAACCAGCAGCTGCGCCCCAGCATGAATGAGAATCGGCAAGCCATTCGCTAGGCGTTGATTTCGCGCAAGAACTCTTCGCCGTAACGCTCGAGCTTCTTCTGCCCCACACCTTGGACATCCAAGAATTGCGCTTCGTCCTTCGGGCGAGCTAGGCACATGGCACGCAGGGCGGCATCCGAGAACACCACATAAGGAGGCACGGTGGCTTCAGTTGCTATGCGCTTGCGCAAAGCGCGCAGGCGCTCGAACAGCTCGGCATCCATCGGGTCAAGGCCTTCAGCAGCCTTCGCCTTTTTCGGCGCATCGGAGTCGGCCGCGCCAAAGGCCGCGCTCGCCCCTTCGGCGCCCTTCAAGCGCGTTATACGCTCAGGCGGACGCTTCATGGCAAGCGAGAATTCAGGCACTGCCGCTTCGCGGGCACGAATGCCCAACCCGACCAGGGGATAGCGCCCCTCCCCTATTTGCAGGTAGCCCTCGCTCGCTAGGATCTCGATGATCTCTTTGATTCTTGCTGCCGAATCGTCGGGCAAAGCGCCGTAGGTCCGTGAACTTTCCAAGCCAAACTCGAAAATGCGCTGGCTTTTGGACCCGTGCAACACATCGGCCACCACGGATTTACCGAATCGACCGCGCAATTCCTGAACGCAGCGCATCACAGCGCGAGCCTGCAGGGTTACGTCCAACGCTTGATATGAGCCTTCGCAATTGGAGCAATTGCCGCACTCCGCGGCGGATTCATCGCCGAAATAATCTAGGATATGACCGCGCAAACAACGCGTGGTAAGGCAGTAACCCGTCATGGCTGCCAGCAAGCGACGCTGCGAGGCGCGTACCAATTCGCGCTCCTCAGGCGCAAGGGCTTCGTTTTCCACTTCTTGCTCGATAAAGAATCGACACGTGCCGATATCGCCGTCGTTCCACAGCAACAAGCATTCCGACGACTCGCCGTCACGACCAGCACGACCCGCTTCCTGGTAATACGCCTCCAGCGAGCCAGGCATGTTGTGGTGGATGACGTAGCGCACATTCGATTTGTCAATACCCATGCCAAACGCATTGGTGGCAACCATGATAGGGGCATCGTCCAACACAAATGCCCTCTGCGAATCGGTGCGTTCCTGAACTGAAAGACCCGCATGGTAGCGAACCGCTTTCACGCCAGCTTCTACCAGCGTCTCATGCACCTTTTCAACGTCTTTGCGTGTGGAGCAATACACAATGCCCGAATCTTGAGGATGATCCAGAGCGTACGCGACGATACGCACCAACTTGCGCTTTGAAGGCAGCTGCTCGACAGCAAAGTGCAGGTTAGGGCGATCGAACCCGGTAACCACCGTGGCGGGATTGCGCAAACCCAGCAGCGAAACGATGCCTTCACGAACCTTCTCTGTTGCCGTTGCCGTAAGCGCTGCAACAATGGGGCGTTTCGGCAGGGCGCCGATAAATTCGCCTATCCCCAAGTAAGCGGGGCGGAAATCCTGGCCCCACTGAGAAACGCAATGGGCTTCATCGATAGCAATAAGGGGAATGCTTGCTTGGGAGGCAAATTCGATGAAGCGAGGATCGGCCAACCGCTCGGGAGCTACGTACATGATGTCGTAGGCACCCGCCAATGCACGGCGCATCACGGTACCCTGCTGACCAGGAGTGAGTGTAGAGTTTAAATACGAGCCGCGCACGCCTGCATCAAGCAGGGCGCGCACCTGATCGCCCATAAGGGAAACCAAAGGCGACACAACCAGAGTCAAACCTGGCAACACCACTCCCGGTATTTGATAGCAAATCGATTTTCCTGCGCCCGTCGGCATCACGCCTAGGCAATCACGCCCAGAAAGCACGGCTTCCACCAGTGTTTCCTGACCGGGACGAAAGCCGTCATAGCCGAAATGCTCCTTCAGCGCCCCGCGGGCAGCATCCATTGCGCCCTCACTCGATTCTCCGGCCACCGAACACCCTCCAAAAACAAAAATCGGAACTTTTTTGCAACTTTTTTTCGATTGCGGATTGTTGAGCGGGACCAGACCTCGGCAAAACCCCGTCGAAAGGGCGAATTATCCTTGGTTTTTGCCAAAATCATGCTTCTCGGAATCCGCAATCGCAAAAAAGTTGCAGCAATGCATGTTTTTCTGTTTAATCGTCAAGCGCCCGACCCAAAAGGGCCGGGCGCTTGGAACAATGCGCGCACTCAGGCAACGCATCGGATTTATATAGCCCGGTTACGAAAGCTTCCGAGCAAGCAGCTGGTTGATAACCTTCGGGTTGCCTTGGCCCTTCATCTGCTTCATGCATTGACCAACGAAGAAGCCCAGCAAGCCGGTTTTGCCAGCCTTATACTGCTCAACCTTATCGGGGAAAGCAGCAAGCACGCCGTCGACAACAGCTTCAATAGCGCCCGTGTCGGACACCTGCTTCATGCCGCGCTCTTCGATAACGACAGAAGGATCCTTGTCGTCTTCAAGCACGATGGCAAACACTTCCTTTGCCTGCTTAGAAGAGATGGTGTCATCGGCAAGAAGCTTAACCAATTCCACCGCACGCGCAGGTGAAAGGGCGGTTTGGGCCATGTCTGAAACGCCATTGGCATTCGCATAGGCAGCAACATCGTTGATGATGAGGTTTGCCAGAGGCTTAGCCAGCTTGCTCGAATCATCCGCCGCTTCAGCCATGCAGGCCTCGAAGAAATTCGAGGTGCTGCGATGCTCTACCAAGTGGCGAGCGTCGTAGGCAGAAAGGCCGAACTCCGATTCAAAGCGCTTTGCCTTTTCGTCAGGAAGCTCGGGCAGCTTGGCACGAACACCCTCGATGAACTCATCGGACAAGTCGTAGGGAGCCAGATCGGGCTCGGGGAACAAGCGGTAGTCATCGGCCGTTTCCTTCACGCGCATAACGATGGTGCGTTTGGCGCTGGGGTCCCAATGGCGGGTTTCCTGATAAATGATGCCGCCTTCTTCCAGAACCTCTGCCTGACGGCAAATCTCGTAAGCCAGGCCGTCGTGAAGGTTCTTGAAGGAGTTCATATTCTTGAGCTCGGTTTTGGTGCCCAGTTCGGTGGAACCACGACGACGCAGGGAAACGTTGCCGTCGCAACGCAGCGAGCCTTCTTCCATCGAGCAGTCGGAAATGCCGATGGCCAGATAGATTTGGCGGAGCTTCTGCATGAACAAACGAGCCTCTTCGGGCGTGCGCAGATCAGGCTTAGTTACCAACTCGATAAGCGGGGTGCCTGCGCGGTTGTAGTCAACCAGCGAATGGGTCGCACCGGCAATACGGCCTTCACCGCCGCCGATGTGAATCATCTTGCCAGCATCCTCTTCCATATGGATGCGCTCAATGCCCACATGGGCAACGTAGCCATCTTCAGTGCGAGTAACGTTTGCGGCAGTGGTGCCTTCAGCGCCCTGCTCGCCTGGCTTCAAGTCGGCCAGATCGATACGCTCCTTGGCGGCAGCGCCGTCAACGTCCAAATCCAGATGGCCACGCATGCAGAAGGCAACGGGGCCCTGCGTGGTCTGGAAGTTCTTGGCCATATCGGGGTACATGTAGTTCTTGCGGTAGAACATAGAGCGCTTCTCGATATCGCAGTTGGTGGCTAAACCAGCCAACACGATAGATTCGATTGCCGCCTTGTTCGGCACTGGCAAAGCGCCCGGCAAACCAAGGCATACCGGACAGGTATGCGTGTTGGGCTCAGCGCCAAATTCGAGCTTGCAGCTGCAGAACATCTTCGTTTCAAGCGTGGTGAGCTCGGCATGGATTTCCAGGCCGATAACCGCTTCCCAATCTTCGAGTACCTGTTCGAGCTTCTTCACGGTTATTCACCATCCTTTCCATCGGCAAATGCCGGAGCAACAGGAGCTGCACCGTACACCGTTTCGAGTGCGGCGGCAGCGCGCAGCATGTTTTCGTCCTTGAAAGCAGGGCTGATAAGCTGAACGCCCACAGGCATGCCAGAATCGGCACCCAGGCCCACAGGCATGCTCATGCCGCCGTTGCCAGCGATATTAATGGAAATGGTGAACATATCGGAAAGATACATCGAGGTCGGATCTGCGATTTCACCGAACTTGAATGCGGTGCGCGGAGCAACCGGGGCGATGATGCAATCGACCTTTTCGTATGCCTTCACGTAGTCCTGGGTGATAAGGGTGCGAACCTGCTGAGCCGGGTAGTAGTACTTTTCGTATACGCCCGCAGAAAGCAGATAGCTGCCCAGCATGATGCGACGACGCGCCTCGGGGCCGAAGCCCGCAGAACGGGAAGCCTCATACTGATGCCCCAGGTCTTTGCAGCCAGGCTCGCAGTAACCATAGCGAACGGAATCGAAGCGAGCCAGATTGGAGAACGCTTCGCAGGGGCCAAGCACATAGTATGCGCTCATTGCCGCCTGGGCATTGGGAAGATCAACCTCTACGATTTCCGCGCCCATCTGGCGAAGATGTTCTACTGCCTCTTCAACCTTGGCACGGACCTCAGGAGCCAAACCTTCTGCTTCCATGAAGGCAGGAACAACACCGATGCGCATGCCCGAAACGCCTTCGGCGAGATTTGCCGTGAAATCGGTGGTTACCGGCTGGCTGGTACAATCAAGCGGATCGTGGCCAGCAAGGGCGTTCATGGCAAGAGCGGCGTCCTGAACGTTGCGAGCAAACGGACCAACCTGGTCGAGGGATGAACCGAATGCCACTACGCCGTAGCGGGAAACCACACCGTACGTCGGCTTCACGGCAACCGTGCCGCAGAAGCTGCCAGGCTGACGGATGGAACCGCCCGTGTCGGAACCCAGGGTAAGCGTTGCGAGACCTGCGGCCACTGCAGCGGAAGAACCGCCTGAAGAACCACCGGGTACGCGCTCCAGATCCCACGGGTTGAAGGTACGGCCGAATGCCGAAGTTTCCGTAGAAGAGCCGAAAGCGAATTCGTCCATATTAAGCTTGCCGAGCGGGATGCCGCCGGCTTCGATGATATTGCTTACGCATGTTGCGGTATAGGGCGAAACATAGTTTTCCAGCATACGAGAAGAACAAGTGGTGTGAGTGCCTTCCAGGTTCATGTTGTCCTTGAACGCAACGGGCACGCCCGCCAAAGGACCAGCCTGTGCGATATCACCCGCAGCAATGGCGGCGTCAACACGCGCTGCCGCAGCAAGAGCCGCCTCTTCCGTGGTTTCAAGGAAAGCATGCACTGCCTTATCGGCAGATGCGATGCGAGCCAGGGAGCTTTCTGCAACTTCCTTGGCGCTGAATTCTTTGGCAGTAAGGCCTGCCTGGATCTGAGCTACCGGAAGCTCTGCAAATGCTTGAGCCACTATTCGTCACCTCCGCCCAGAATTGCAGGGATAAGGAAGCTGCCATCCTGCTGCTTCGGCGCGTTTTCAAGAGCAACTTCCTGGGTGAAGCTTTCGCCTTCAACGTCTTCGCGCATAACATTGGAAAGGTTTCCGATGGGATGGAAGGTGGGTTCCACGCCCTCCAAGTCGTATTCAGTGATAGGCTTCAGGCTTTCGATGATGTTGTTCAGGTCGACGGTCATTTCCGTAACCTCTTCATCGGTCAGCCCGATGCGTGCGTACGTGGCAATGCCGCGCACGTCCTTTTCGGTAAGATGCTGAGTCATGGTATTCCTTCATCGTTTTTCATGCCGAAAACGGCACAACTCTAGAACGTTCCCATGATAGCAAACCACACCGCACAACGGCCGCGGCTAAACGTTTACGCAGGATACGTTCACGCAATGGAAAACGAGCAGCAATGCACAGACGGAAACAGGATGGGAAATGCCCCACGCCGAGCTTTCCGCATACGCCGCGTTCCAGCCAATCGCCCACTGGGCTCATGCACAGACAGAATAGGCCGAAGCCGGCAAAGCAAGAAAGCCGCCCAAACGGGCGGCTTTCCGAATGCACTTAGTGCAAAATCAACTGCTTCAGCAGATGACTACATCTTCATAGCGGTGAGGTAACCGTCGCGAACGGCCTCAAGGAGACGCTTGAACTCAGGCGTACCGTAAGGATCGTTTGCAGCAACGCCTTCCCAATCGGTGTGGGGAGATGCGTTACCGATGAGGTGCAGGTGCTCTTCGCCCAGAGCGCCCTTCAGCTCGTCGTAGAGGGAGGTGTTGTTCACGCATACGGTACCAGCGATGATGGTGTCAGCGGGAACAGTGAATTCCTTGCCCTCGGCGTCTTCGCACAGAACGCCTTCGTCGGTGTAAGCCTTAACCTTGGTGAGGGTAAGGATCTTAACGCCTTCCTTCTTGAGCTTGCGCAGCTCGGGGTTCTTGTCGATGATGCCGATTTCAGCGCCAGCCTTCTTAGCGGACTCGATAACGGTAACCTCGCGGCCTGCGTTCATTGCAGAAGCAACCTCGATGCCAGCGAAGCCGCCGCCGATAACGGCCATGCGCTTCTTAACCAGCAGGTGCGTACCAAGGCCCCACTTCATAAGGCCAAGAGGTGCGCCCAGGATGCCCATGCCGAAGCAGGAAAGGCCCCACATAGCGCCCATACCCGGGGTGTTCTTGCCCTCTACCAGCTCTTTCAGAGCGTGGGAGTCGATAACGTTCTTGCGGTTCTTGCCGGGAACGTCGGGAGAAGAGGTTTCAGGGCCAACAGCAAGGATTACCTCGTCAGCACCGAAGTCCTTAATGTAGTTGGCGTCTGCCTTGGTGTTGCAGCGAACGTCGAGGCCAAGACGCTTGATCTCGTTGTTGTACCAATCAACCATCGGAGGAAGCTCGTCGTTCAGAACCTGAGCAAGGTTCAGAAGGCCGCAGGGCTTCTTCTTCTGGTCAACAACGGTAACGTTCTTGAAGCCGCGCAGCTTGAGGTTGCGAGCAGCTTCCAGGCCAGAGGGGCCAGCACCAACGATGAGGATCTTCTTTTCAGCCTCTGCACCGGATACCTTGTGGTCTTCGGGCTGGCCGAACTGAGAGAAGTATACGTTGGGGTTAACGGAGCACTTGCAGGGCTTGCCGATGAAGATGTTGTCCAGGCAGCGAGAGCAAACGATGCAGGGACGAACTTCTTCGGAGCGACCCTCGGCAACCTTGATGCCGATCTCGGGCTCTGCGATCCAGTGACGAGCCATACCAGCTGCGTCGCCAGAGCCGTCAGCGAGGATCTTCTCGCAAACGTCGAGGTGGTTGATACGGGTGCCAGGGAAGCAAGGCAGAGAAGTGTACTTCTTAGCTTCCTTGGACAGGTAGATGAACTCACCTTCGGGAACGAGCTGGTTAGCAACGGGGCGAGGAGCCTCATGGAAGCCAGCCTGGATGGACCAAGCGTCGATGCCGTGAGCCTCTACAACCTCGATGACCTCCTTGAGGTCTTCAACGCGCTGACCGCCAGGCATAAGGTCGTCTGCGGAGTAGCGAACGAGGATCGGGTAATCTTCGCCGCACTGCTTGTGGATCTCATCGATGATGTCGGTGAGGAGCTTGCAGCGACCCTTGGTGTCTCCGCCGTACTCGTCGGTACGATGGTTGGAATACTTGGAGATGAAGCGCATAACCATGTAGCCAATGCCTGCATGGATCTCGATGATATCGATGCCAGCCTTCTGGCAGCGCTTAGCAGCGTCGCCGTACTGCTTTACAACGAGCTGGATTTCTTCCTTGGTGAATTCCTTTTCAGGCATGCCAACGAAGGGGCCGGAAGCAACGTCGATAGAAGGGGCATAGGAGTGAAGCTCATCTTCACCCGTTGCACGCCACTCGTAGCAAAGCTGCAGCTGAGCAGCGAGCTTTGCGCCATGCTTGTGGCAAACCTCAGCGGTACGGGTAAGGCCAGGGATGAAGCAATCGTCCCAAACGCCTACAGCGCCAGTGGTGGTGTGGTACTTGGGGTGAGTGTCGAAAACGTCGCAAACGTAGCAAGAGCCGAGCTCGATCAGAGCGGCACCGCCCTTTGCGCGCTGCTCGTAAAAGTCTACGAGGTCATCGCCAACATGGTAGTTGTCGGTCTTTTCGATGGTCATTGGCAGCATGACAAAGCGATTTCGCAGTTCCACGTTGCCGATCTTAAACGGCTTGTTCAGTAATTCGTACTTCACGTCGCAGCCCCTTTCCTAAGAACATAAGATGTGAACCTCTGAGAGCAGATTAGACATAGCTGGCACAAGTCGTTTCCGAATATGAAAACGACGACCTCCCCCTTCTGGAAGCCGCCTACCCTACATGCAACGATCTATACCAGTGATGACCAATCGTGAGCACTCCTTCGCGTGAATTATTGTAAAACAGATATTCGGACGAATTGGCGGCATTATGCATAATTTGCGCTATGAGCATCCATTCATCGTGTATTAGCTAGCTAATTGCTGCGATAGTTTTTGAATCAACTACTCATTTTCATTGATTTGACCAAAAGAATGCTTGGTAGCGCTAAACTAGCCAAATATGGAAGGTTGAAAGGATCGGGAAATGGGAACACTCGACACAAAACTGCTAATTGCCGATGCGCTTGTGCAACTCTGCGAGGAGCAGCCGCTGAAGAAGGTTTCCATCAGCGACATCGTTGAGCGTACGGGCAAGAACCGCAAAACGTTCTACTACCACTTCGAAGACAAGAATGCTCTCATTATTTGGAAGTTCCGATACGATCTGGGACTCGAGCTTCAAAACCGATTCCCTGAGAACATCCTGGTTTACAAGAAGGACGAAGACCCTTCTCTTTCAAGCTTCCCGTTCTACATCACGCAGAAATCGGGCGTGCGCTCGCTTGACCACTCGAAATTCTTCGACGCCTTCGCCATTGTGCTAGAGCGAAACCGCGCCTTTTACATGCAGGCTTTTGCCGAAACCGGGCCCGCCACCCTGCGCGAGTATCTGTACGATCTGTACTTGCCCGCCCTGCGCAACGACATCACCATCATTTTGGCCAACCGCTACCTGCCAGAAGAAAACATCGACTTCCTAAGCGAGTTCTACACCTGCGCGTTCCTTTCCTATTTCACGCACAAGTGCGAGCAGCCCGGCACCAAGCACCTGATCAGCAACGCAGGACCTTTTTCCAACATCATCCACAGCTCCATGGAAAGCGAAATCAAGGAAGCTCAATTAAGGCGCAACCTGTAACGCCCGTCCAGCTCAATCACGGGCGTTTGCGGCAATGTCAACTTGAGTATTTGTCGTTGAGCCCGACCACGGGCGCTCAGAACAGCATCACTTTGGGGTAAAAGTTAATGCCGCCCAGCCCAATCGCGGCTGCTCATGGAGCAACAGCCCGCGAAACCCTGCCAACAGGGCTTTCTATTCGTATTCCTTCATGATGAGGGGCGCAGAAATGTACACCATGATCTGATCGGTACCTTCGGCAATCTGGTTGCCGCGGCAATCCTGCCAGATAGTGCTCACCCGTGCGCTTTCGGTGTAACCCAGGCCACCTAGGATCTGCATGGCGCTGCTTGCCACTTCGGTCGCCGTCTTGGGGATGTAGCGCTTCATCAGCGCAACGGCCAAACGTTTATCGGGCTGGTCGGTTTCGATAGCCCATGCGGCTTGATACAGCATGGAACGCATCGTGCGCAACGACACTTCCATGTCGGTAAGCATCTGCTCTACCTGTTGGAATTGCCCGATGGAAACGCCGAACGCCTTTCGCACGCGCGCATTGGCCACCGCATCTTCCATAGCAGCTTGCGCCATGCCCAACGATGCCGCACACGTGAACACGCGGCCGAATTCCAACATCTTGAACAGGTGGCGGAAGCCCCCTTCGTGACCGCGCAAACGATACTCGGGCTTCAACTCGACTTCGTCGAAGGAAACCGATGCAAACGGCACCATCGATTGACCGATCTTGTTGATGGGTACGGCGCGAATGCCTGGTAGATCATGCGGAATCAGCCAAAAAGAAAGCGGCGGGTACTTATCTTCGGAAGGCGCATCCTTGTCGATGGCAGCGCACAGAATGCTCGGCGAATACTCGCCGTTATTTACGTAGGTCTTTTTGCCGTTAAGGATCAAGCGCCCGTCACGCGTTTCCACCGATGTGGTCATGCTCATGGTATCGGAACCCGCATTCGGTTCGGAAACGCCCAGCGAAAACATCAAGCGACCCGTTTGACGGTAGTCGTCCAACACCCTTGAAGACACCGCCTCATCAGCAAAATCGCCCATGATCTGCAAATTGAACAGGTCGTTTTGGAATGGAAGGGCGGCACCTGCGCAACGGCAAAGCTCTTCCAGGATAAGCGTTTGCGACATGATGCCCATGCCGTCAGGACTCTGATCGTCCAGTGCGAAATAGCGATCAACGAAGCCCTTCACCACTTCATCGGGAAGGCCTTGATCTTTTCGCCACTGGAATACCGATTCAGGGGTAAATACCGATTCGCCGAATTCGCGAAATGTGGCAATGATGTTCTTCTGATTATCGGACAAAGCGAAGTCCACGGTACCCCTCCTGATACGTTCTTTTCACATTTAAAAGAATACGGTACCAAAAGGTTCTTACCTATTCCCAAGTTTGACGAAATGTAACCCCTCTAGGTTATGACGAATGCGCAAACCCGCTTATCGATGTATCTCAGGAAATCGAAACACCCCATTTACTCACTTTTGACCGAAAAAGGCGCCCCATACGGAGCGCCTTTCATTCAACAAGCCTCTTTAATGCTTAACGGCCCTTCCAAACCGGTTCGCGCTTTTCGGCAAACGCTGTTGCGCCCTCGATCTTGTCTTCGCTGTTTTGGGTGATTCGCTCAATTTCCTCGAGTATCTCCCAGCCTCGCGAAGGATACACCACATTTTCTCCCATGGTTTCGTAGGCGGTTCGCTTCGTGCACTCGATTGCCAAGGGCGCTCCCTTGCAGATCAGCTTCGCCAGAGAAATAGCCTCATCAAGCACCCGATCGGGCTCAACGACACGATTTACCAAGAAGCAGTCAAGCGCCTTTTGAGCAGAAAAGGGCTCGCAGGTAAGCATCAATTCCATGGCTGCTTTTTGCGGCACCATCTGCATAATGCGCATCAGCAAACCGCCGCCTGCAGCAGTAAGGCCACGACGAGGCTCAGGAAGAGAAAACGTCGATTCGGTTGAGCAGACCGCCAGATCGCACGCCACAACAACCTCTAAGCCGCCTCCCAAAACACGTCCCTGGCATGCCGCAATGATCGGTTTCGAGATATAGCGCTTGGTCATACCGCAGAACCCGCTTTTCTCATACCCTTCAGGTGCATGATAGGTTCCTGCAGCAATTTCCTTCAGGTCGCTTCCGGCGCAGAAGCAATCACCGACATTGGTCATGATGCAGCAACGTAGCGAATCAGTTTCATCAAGATGATCAAAAGCCCAGCATAGTTCCTGCCACATTTCGCTATTCATGGCATTCTTCGCTTTTGGCCTGTTCAGCGTGATGATGTAAATACCATCACGCTCTTCGGTTTTGATGGTGTTGAACGACATAGCCCCTCCTCTAATCGCATGATATGGTCCTAGCGGGCGGTTACCGCACGTTATTGCAAGCAAACGCCGAGCGATCGCGCCGCCCATAAAAGCCCAGGACGGCGGCAGCCGCCCCAACCAAAAGTCTATAGGCAGACGCTGGCACCTCGAACGATGAAAATCAAAGTTTTCGGCGCCTAATCGCCGCTACCCTTCAGGGATACACCCTGCTTAAGCATCAAATGATATAACCCCTGTTTCCTCGCGGTACGCAAACGAAACTCCATAGCGTTCACTGGCATGAGCGAGGTACTCGGCAAACTTCCTTCCCTCTTCAGGGGTGGAAATCTCCGGCAAACCGCGCTTCAGATTGTTTTCACGGTGCATGTCCAAATCAAGCGGAACAATCTCATAGCTCGCCCCTTCCTCGTCGATGTCGAGGACGACCAGGAAGTTGGTAGAGAAGCGGCGTTCCGAGTAGAACCCATTCCAGGAGCCGTCAGGCTTCTGAGCGCGATTCGAATGCAAATCAGACGGATGGGCGTCAGGACCCAGATGATACGTTTCGTACATCTCCGGCGAGATCATCGATTCGCCTGATTCGAATTCCATCAGCAAACTGCCCAGATTGTAGAAAATGGGGCGTCCCTTATACACTTCCACGCCACGCGGGAAGTGAGCGCCCTGCCCTACAAAGCACGTCGCTCCCTCGTCGATGGTTTTACGAGCGAACTCTTCTACAAATTTTGGCGCATAGGTTGCGTACCAATTCTCGTTTTCGCCTTCATGCGTATGCAAGGTGGCAATAACCACATCCGACCTGCGCGCAGCATCGCGAATGCTCTCCAGAATAGCTTCCTGATCGGATTCATTCACGTAATCGCGAACATAGGCACGATCACCGCGTTCGATCTGCAGGTTTCCACTCATCGCCGAGCCGAATTTAAAGGCATCCTCCGTCGGCGGCTCCCACGTTTCAATCTTGCTAACCTCTTTGAAGCTTTCATCGGTACCCAGCATCGCGTCAATAGCACGAAGCTGTTCGAATTGCTCGCTGGGCAACACATACGAACGGCCCCAACGCAGCGGGCACAACCCCGGACGCGCCACCACATCGGCATTCTCGTTGCTCGCCAAAGCACGTTCAGCCCAGGTCGAAGAGCACGCAACCACCGCAACACGACCTTGCGCCGTGTCGAGGAAGCGCGCCTTGCGAGCCTCCCAAAGATTGCGACCCACGCCGCACGGAACGATGCCTCGCACTTCGGCGGCTTCCATAGTTTCAAGGCAACCCTGCGGGCCATAATCAATAGTGTGATTGTTCGCAAAGGAAACCAACTTGATATTCAAGTCGGTCAGCTCATCGAGAATATCTTGACGCACTGAAGTCAAATACATACACAAGCCCGGAGGGGTATTTCGTTTCGGCGTACTGAACTCGGCATTTGCAAATACCGCATCTGCATCTACAAGCAGATCGACCACGCGCTTATCCAAGCGATTTTTCAGGTTTCTACTCGAAAATAGCAGATCACCGCAGAGCACTACCCTCATGGCTCTTCCTTCCCCTCTGTATTCCCCCTTGGCGCATCTTTGTGCGCTGGTTTCATTGTAGAGGTCGGAACGCTTCGCATGATTATTAGCAAATTGGACAATAACCGCATTGTCGAAAGAAATGCAATAAGCCCCTTTAAGAGCACAAAAGGAGTCTTGAACATCGCCCGCTCATCCCCATTACAGCCTGAGATAGGCCGTCGATGAACTTCGGCGGCGATCATCCGGCGCATGGCGATGGCAAGATATCGCCCCGATGCGTTCCCGTGCTGCCGGCCATGGCAAGATTGTGCCCTGATGCGTTCCCGAAGGGGCCTCGGACGAGAAAAACACCAGTTCGTGGCAACATATCGCCACCATGTATTCAGGTTCAGCTAATTTTGGCAAGATATGCGTACCATGTATCCAAAAGCCCCGCAAAGCGCCGTTGGGGAATACACCGCGCGAGCATCTTGCCGCCAA
>OGQV01001827.1_pt1 | contig 14385 bp, 12 predicted proteins | sample 1553311 | NCBI WGS metagenome assembly OGQV01 (sample SAMEA2579976, study PRJEB22360) | human gut metagenome
CGCCACATTTCCCCCGGCGGGAGCGGCTCCCCCCAACAGCAGCCGGCTCCCGCATACGCGCCCGCTTCGCCACAGACCCCCGCTCCCAAAAAGAGCGGCACCGGGCCGCTTATCGCCGTTATCGTTGTGCTGGTGGCGATCATCATCGCCCTGGTCATCTTCTTTGCGATCAGACCGTTCGACAACGCCGCCACGCAGACGACTGCCGAGGTAGCTAAGCTGCACCATGACGTCGACGACGATGACCTAAAGCCTCTCGGCAATCCCAACAGCCTGTACGACGATGATGACGATGACGACGAGGATGGCGGCGAAGCAACGCTCTCCGAGCAGAACCTCTACCGTCGCCTGAGCGAATACTACGACCTGCTCGAAGATCTCGACAGCCAGGTCCGTGGCTGCGCGCAGAACTTCAACGGCAACTATCTGGAAGAGGATCGAACCACCCGTCAAAATCTCGCCGACGTCGCCGAGCGCACGGAGGACACCATCGAGCAGTATTACGACATCGTCGAGGACCTGGACGTCCCGACGAGCTCCAAGAACTACAGCTCCTGGAAGGATATCATCGCCCTGTACGACGACCTGGATCACCGCATTGACGCAATCTGTGATGCCTGGGAGATCAGCCTGAAATACGCCAAGCCTGCGGACCACAAGAATGAGATCGTGGCGCCGCTGTCGCGCGACAACGTGGCGGGCACCAATGACAATAAGTACCGCCTAGACTTTGAGGAGCGCTATCCCGGCGCCAAGCCCGTCGAGGTGAACTAGCGCTTTGTCGTTCCCGAGCCGGCAGTTAGGGACGTTCCTAAACTGCCGGCAGAAAAGGAACGTCCCTAACTGCCGGTCAAAAAAACGAGCGAGGATCGCGGGGTCCTCGCTCGTTTTTTTGGGCAATGTTTCGACTGCGCCGTTACTTGTCGGCGGCTGCTTTCTTGGCAGTCGACTTCTTCGCGGTCGTCTTCTTGGCGGCAGTGGCTTTCTTAGCCGTCGTCTTCTTTGCCGTGCTCGCCTTAGTCGCGGTCTTGCGGCCGCGGGCGGGCTTCTTCTCCTTGGTCGGGCAGTCCATGTTCACGCAGATACGCCACGGACCGCGCGCCGTGTTGACCACCACGATGGGGGCGCCGCACTCGGGGCAGGTCTCGCCCGTCGCCTCGAGCTTGCCGCGCGCCGGCAGCGGATAGCTCACGCCGCAGTCATCGTAGTTGGTGCAGCGGATAAAGCGCTTGCCGCTCTTCTCGCTCTTGTGCGCGATCAGGTCGCCATGGCGTCCTGCCTCGGCACACACCTTGCACTCGCCCACTTTAAGGTCAGGCTCGTAGTTGGTGGGGCACGTGGGGTTCACGCAAATCTCGAAGGCCTTCTGGCGGAACGGCTGACACTTAATGCGCGGCGCACCGCATTCGGGGCACACGGCGGCCTCGCCCTCGAGCGGGCTCACCTTGACGCCGCTCGGCACCGGATAGGTCACGTCGCAGTCGGGCCAGCCCATGCAGCCAATGAAGCTGCCGCGGGTCTTGGCGCTCGTCTTCATAACCAGGTCCTTGCCGCACTTGGGGCAGGCGCCCACGCGCGCATCGGCCGTGACGGCGTCGCTGATGGCGTCGCCCAGCTCCTGCGTGTGCTTGAGCAGCTCGTCGAGCACGCCGGCCAGCAGCGCGCGCGAGTGCGTCACGACATGCTCTTCGGTGTCCTCGCCGCGCTCGACGCGAGTCATGTCGCCGTCGAGCTCGCTGGTCATATCGGGGCTCGTGATGCGCGGGGCAAATTGCGTCAGCGCGTCGATGATGGCGATGCCCAGCTGGCTCGGCTCAACGGGATCATTTTTGAGATAGCGCACGGCATACAGGCGCTCGATGATGCTCGCACGCGTGGACTTGGTACCCAGGCCGCGCTTTTCCATCTCCTGCACGAGCTTGCCCTGGCTGTAGCGCGCGGGCGGCTCGGTCTGCTTGGCCTCGAGCTTAATGTCGAACACGTCGACCGTGTCGCCCTGCTCAAGCGGCGGCATCTGCTCGTCGCGCTTGAGGCCGTACGGATATGCCTCGCGGAAGCCCGGGGTCACGAGCACGTCGCCCGAAGCCACGAACGGCTCGCCGTTGACATCGAGCTCGAGCTTGGTGTTCTCGATGGTCGCGGGCCCCATGAGCGTTGCCAGGAAGCGACGGGCGATGAGGTCATAGAGTTTGCGCTGGCCGCCGTCGAGCGTGGACGGATCGCCCTCGCCCGTGGGGTAGATAGGCGGATGGTCGGTGGTCTCGACCTTGCCGCGCGTGGGCTTCATGGGGCCGGCGAGCACCTTTTTGCACACGGGCGCCAGCGCCGGGTTGATCTTTGCCAGGTCGCTCACCACGGCGCCCAGATCGAGCGTCGCGGGATACACGGTGTTGTCGACACGCGGGTAGCTGATGAGACCGGCCATGTAGAGGGACTCGGCGATGCGCATGGTACGCGCAGGTGAGATGCCCTCGGCCGCGGCGGCAGCCTGCAGCGAGGTCGTCGCAAACGGCGTGGGCGGCTGCTGCTTACGCGAGCGCTTGGTCACCGCGGCGACGGTTGCCGTCGTAGCGCCGTCAACGTGACCGTACGCCGTCTCGGCAGCATCCTTGTCGGTAAAGCGCGCCGTCTTGTGCGCGATCTTAAAGCGATCGTCCTCGGCAGCGCCTTGCGCGGCGCCCATGCCGCGAATCTGCCAATAGTCCTCGGGCACAAACGCCATGCGCTCGCGCTCGCGCTCGACCACCAGGGCAAGCGTCGGCGTCTGCACGCGGCCGGCGGAACGCACGTTGCCAAAGCCGCCAAACTTGGCGAGCGTCAGGTAGCGCGTGAGCACCGCACCCCAAATGAGGTCGATGTGCTGACGGCTCTCGCCGGCGTCGGCCAGGTTCTGGTCGAGCGAGACAAGGTTATCGAAGGCCTGCGTGATCTCGGCCTTGGTAAACGAAGAATACTGGGCGCGGGCGACCGGCAAGTCGGGCGCCACCTCGCGCACCTTGTTGAGGGCGTCCGAACCGATCAGCTCGCCCTCGCGATCGAAGTCCGTGGCGATGATGACGCTGTCGGACTTTTTGGCGAGGTTCTTAAGCGAGCGGATGAGCTCTTTCTCGGCCGGAAGCTTAATGACGGGCGCCCAGGTGAGATAGGGCAGGCTCTCGAGCTTCCAGCCCTTGATGGAAATGCCATCAGCAAGGAACGGCTTGCGCTTGGTGTCGTACGGCGGGCGGGCCAGGCCATCGGGCATATCGGCCGGCAGCATTTCGCCGTCCTCCGTGACCGAATACCAGCCCAACTTTTTATCGAACAGCACACTGTCGCAAAAATCGGGTGCCAGGATGTGACCGGCAAGGCCGATCGTCACGCACTCCTCGCCCTTCCACTCAAAACGGTAGATGGCGGTGTTGTACACCTTGTCCTTTTTGGGCTTGCCCGTGGACAGACGCTCGGCGATCTGACGCGCGGCGTCGTTTTTCTCAGCGATGATGAGCTTCAAAAGAGGCTCCTATCTCGTGTGTCTGCGGCTGCGCCCGCCCTCTTGGCGGCCGACTTACGCCCTTGCTTGCTCAATCTGCCCGATGAGCCAATCGCACCAGGCATCCATGCCCTCGCCCTTGCGCGCGCTCACGGCAAACCGCGGCGCCTGCGGATTGAGGTCATCGAGTGTCTTAGTATACCTATCCATGTCAAAATCGAAAGCCGGGGCCACGTCGACCTTATTGAGCAGCTGCGCGCCGGCGTGCTGGAAGATGCCCGGGTACTTGATGGGCTTGTCGTCGCCCTCGGGCACCGAGAGGATCATGATGGACAGGTTCTCGCCCAGGTCAAAGTCGACCGGGCAGACCAGGTTACCCACATTTTCGATAAAGATGACGTCGATGTTCTCCAGACCGACGGCCTGGTCGAAGGCGTCGACGGCCTCCATGATCATGTTGCCCTCGAGGTGGCACAGGCCGCCCGTGTTGATCTGGATGGCGGGCATGCCGGCTTCCTTCATGGTGATGGCGTCGACATCCGAGGCGATATCGCCCTCGATAACGGCACAGCGCAGGCTGGCTTTGTCACGCAGGCGCTCGTTGGTGCCCAGAATCGTGGTGGTCTTACCCGAGCCAGGGCTCGACAGCACATTGATCACGTAGGTGTTCGTCTGCTCAAACCGCTGACGCAGCTGATCTGCCAGGCGCTCGTTGCGCGACAGAATCGGCGACGCGATATCAATCGTTTTCTCGGCCATACTTAGCGCTCCTTACTTTGGCCCTTTTATACCCCATCGCTAGATGGCGAGCGTGCTAATCGTCGGGGGTCTCGATCTCGATACTTGCGATGTCGAGTTCGCGGCCATGCAGCAGACGCACGTTGGCACCGCCACATTGGGGACAACGGCAATGGAAACGGTCGTGCTCAAAGACCTCGCCGCAGTCCAGGCACTCGCTTTGTGGATGGACCTCCTCCACGGCAAGCTCGCAGCCGCGCGTGAGCGGGTCCTCGTCGCGAAACGTCTCCCAGGCAAAGTCGAGCGCCTCGCGCACGACCTCGGTCATATCCCCGATACGCAGCGTTACCAAAACGGCGCGCGAGGCCCCCGCCCCACGCGCCGCGCGAATCACTGTATCGAGTATGCCGTTGACAATGCCAACCTCGTGCATACCGATTTACTCCTCGTCGTCCTCGTCGTCCGAGAACAGGTCCAGACGACTCACGAACAAGCCCTCCTTGCCCTCGCGCGCGGTAATGACCACACGGGCGATGGCAAGCGAAATCTCGTAAAGCGAGAGCAGGGCGCCATACATGAGGCCGAGCGTAACGGGCGAGCCGTCAGGCGTAATCACAGCCGAGCCCACAAGCAGGCCAACGTATACGTAACGCCAGGCACCGCGGAAAGCAGCGTAGGACACGATGTGGAAGACGGACAGGTAGAAGATGATGAGCGGCAGCTCAAACGCCACGCCAAAGCCGATCATAAAGAGCAGCTCCATGTTGACGTAGTTCTCCAGATCGGGCAGCGCCGTAGCGACGGCCGAGGTTTCGCCGATGAGCCACTCAAAGCCCGCAGGAATGATGATGAAGTAGCAGAAAATGGCGCCCAGGAAGAACAGCACCGTCGAGGCGAGCACCGTGGGCACGACCCACTTGCGCTCGTTGGGGCGAAGCGCCGGCAGGAAAAATGCCAGAATCTGCCAGATGATCATGGGCGTGCACATGACAACGGCCATCTTGATGGCCAGCGAAAAGCGCAGGCCAAAGCCGCCGAGCGTAGTGGTGATGTAGAACTTACCGTCCGGTACAAAGGAGCGGATGGGGTCTTCCAGGATGTCGAGCACCACGGGTGTGGCGAAATACAGCACGATAGCGGCGGCAAACACCGACACGACTACGATGGTCAGACGGCGACGGAGCTCTCCCAGGTGATCGAAGAGCGGCATACGCGCAGGTCCGATAGGCATTACTCATCGCCTCCCTTCGGGGCGTCGGCGGCAGCGGCGTCGTCCTCGGCCTCGAGCTCGCGAGCGAGCTGGTCGACGACAGCCTTGCGCTTACGGGGACGACGGGCGTAGAGGTCAGCCGTCGTGGGCTCTGCCGGCTCGGGCTCGGGCTCCGGCTCTGCAGCAGGCTCGGGCTCGGCGACGGCAGCGGCAGGCTCGGCCTTGGCGGACTCGGCGCTCTCGGCCTCATCAGCAGCGCCTTCGCCCTCGGTGGCACCCTCGCTCGCAGCCTTCTCGGCGGCAAGGCGGGCACGGCGCTCGGCAAAGGTCTCCTTCTTTGCGGGCGCAGCCGTCTCGACGGCATCCTCGTCCGCATCGGAATCGTCGTCGGTCGCAGCGGCCTTCTTGGGCTTGACCGGCGCCGACGCGGCCTCGCTTACCGGATCGATAATCTCGGACTGAACAACGGCCGTCATCTTTTCCTGCGTCTCGCGGAACTGACGGATGGCACGGCCGATCGTGCGGCCCATCTGCGGGAGCTTATCCGGGCCAAACAGCAAAAAGCCGAAGACCACGATGATCGCGAGCTCACCCTCTCCAATACCAAACACACATACCTCCAAGGCTCGATGTGAGTCGAGCCCGCACCGCGCCATTCGGCCGGAACTCGTCTATTCATTCGGTCAAGTATAGCGCCCGGACGCCAAAACGTCCGAGCGCATCACAAACATATGCCAAACTGCACGCCCTTTTGGGGACAAAGATTATGCAGCGGTGATCGAAATCTCCTGGTCGACACCCAACAGCTGGACCACGCGCATCACCGGAGGTTGCACATTGGTGCAGCTAAAGCGCTTGCCGTGGTCGACCGCGTGGTGTGCGGCGCCCACGAGCACGCCAATGCCCGTCGAATCGATGTAGCTCACCTGGGCAAAATCGAGCTCAACGGCCTCGGTGGGCTGCTCGAGCGCCAGGTCGATGGCGTTACGCAGGCTGTCGGCGTTAGAAATATCGATCTCGCCGGTCACCTTGATGGTGTAGAGCTCCGGCGTAGGGTTGGTGGAAATACCCAAATCCATGTATGTGCTCCTTTGCGTATCGAGAGTGCGGATAGTACGGGAAGCCGCGCGTTAGGCGCGCTCGGCACGCGCGAGCTCGGCAGCGACGAGCTTAACGGCCAGCACCAGTACGTCGAGCGCGGCCTCCAGGTCCTCGACCGTGGGGTAGCTCGGCGCGATGCGGATGTTGGTGTCGCGCGGGTCCTTGCCATAGGGCCAGGTAGCACCGGCCGGCGTGAGCTTGACGCCCAAGTCGGCGCAGAGCGCGGCGACCTTTTGGGCCGAACCCTCGGGACCATCGAAGCTCACAAAGTAGCCGCCGCGGGGATGCGTCCAGGTGGCGCAACCCGTGTCGCCCAGGCCCTCGGTGAGCTTGCGCTCAACGGCCTCAAAGCGCGGGCGCAAAAACTCGGCATGCTTTTTCATGTGCTCCTTGACCGCCTCGATGGTGGGAAGGAAGCGCACGTGACGCAGCTGGTTGAGCTTGTCGGCGCTGATGAGGCCGGCCTTCAGGCGCTTGGAGAACTCGGCGATAACCGCGGGGCTCGCACCGATAAAGCCGATGCCGGCGCCCGGGAAGGTGATCTTTGACGTCGAGGCAAAGGCCACCACGCGATCCTCGGTGCCCGCCGCGCGAGCGAGGTCAAAGATGTTTGCGAGCTCGTCGGTCTCGTCGTACAGGTCGTGCACGCAGTAGGCGTTGTCCCAGAAGATGCGGAAATCGGGCGCGGCCGTGGGCATCTCAACCAGGCGACGCACGGTGTCCTCGCTAAAAGTGATGCCCGTGGGGTTGGAATACTTGGGCACGCACCAGATGCCCTTGATGGAGTCGTCGGCGGCAACCAGGCGCTCGACCTCGTCCATGTCGGGGCCGTTGTCGGTCATCGCGACGGGGACGTTCTCGATACCCAGGTCGGCGGTAATGCCAAAGTGGCGGTCGTAGCCGGGAACCGGGCATAGGAACTTGACCTTCTTGCCGTCGTGCGCGGCCTCGTAGGCATCCCAGGGCTCGCTGCCGCACGAACCGCAGCGCCAGAACATGCCGGCGATGTCATGCTCAATCAAAAGGCTCGACGAGCCCAGCACGAGCGTCTGCTCGGCGGGGCAGCCTAGGAACTCCCCTGCCAGCTTGCGTGCCGAGGGAATGCCCTCAAAGCAGCCGTAGTTGGAGCAGTCGACGTTGCCGTCGTGCAGATCGGCGTCGGCATTGAGAATATCGAGCATGGGTCGAGAGATGTCCACCTGGGAGGGCGACGGCTTGCCGCGGGCCATGTCGAGCGCCAGGCCCTTGACCTTGACCTCGGCGACCTCGGCTTTGAGCGCCTCGATGGCGGCATCGAGTTCGGTGGTTTCCATCTTCTGGTAGATCGTCTGCATGGGTGCGACCTTTCGCGAAGCGGGACGTTGCAGTTCGTCTAAGTATAGACCGCCACTGCCGCAACGGTATGAAGCCGTGATAGATTAAGTCCATCGCAATGAATTACGACATCGCCGCGCATGCCGGCGTGGGGCGCCCAAGGAGGCACTATGGAGTACGGATCGTTCCAGGCCGAGGAATTCGGCGACCTGCAGCGCCTGGTCGACGGACTGTTTTATGACCGCCGCGCCATCGACCGCCTGGATCTCATCGTGCAGGCCGAGATCTTGGACCTCGCGCCCGACCTCATGGAAATCGTGAACCTTTTGCCGCCCGGCTACTACGACCGCCAATCGCTTTGTGACCAGCTCAACTCCGCCTTGGCCGCCCACGGCTGGGGCGCCGTCTACGGCACCGTGGAATAAGCCTCGAGGCCGGCATTTGGCCCGTTTCCCGACCCTGGCGAGGCTTGTTTTAGGGCTTGTGGCCAAAAAAGGGCAAATATGAGTACTGTCACCTTTTTAGTAGCAGCGTTTCTTGGTCGAAATCGGCAAAACTCGACTTGAAACTCCCTAATCACCGTCAGCTAGCGCCAAATTGGAAGTCGATGGTCACTCATTAACGTACAGTTCTTATAAATTTGTTCATTATTTTCCGCACCTAAAATGATACGCCGTTTGTGACAGTACTCACAAACGGCGTTTTTTGACCACGGGGGTATCTGGCAGGGGGCCAGTAGCGCTCGGATCCGAGTTTCGAACGCATCCAAACCGGTTCTGGTGTCTTTTTTCGAGCTTTTACTCGTTCTTGGGCGCGGGGTGCTTGCAGACCACGCTCATGTAGATCATGCCGAGCACGGCAGCGGTGACCGAACGGGCAAGAATGGCGGCCTTGGCAGCCAGAACCTCAAACTGGGCCGTCGGGAAGGCAAGGCCGCTGATGAGAATCGACATGGTAAAGCCGATACCGCCCAGAATGCCCACACCGGCAATCATGTGCCAGTTGACATTGCGCGGCAGCTCGCAGGCCCTAAGCTTAACCAGGGCAAACGTCATGCCAAAGATACCGATCGGCTTGCCCAGCAGCATGCCAAAGTACACGCCGAGCGTCACCGGGTCGGTGAGCAGCGTGCTCATGTCCACGCCCACTAGGCGAACCTGTGCGTTCACGAACGCAAAGATCGGCAGGATCACAAAGTTGACCGGCGTGGAGATCAGACGCTCCATGCGGATGAGCGGCGGGGTCACGCGGTGCATGACGCGCTCGACCTTGGTAGTCGAGACGGTAAAGTCATGCTGGCCCAGGATGTGTGCCTCGTCGTCGTAGCGGTCATCGAGCAGCGGCAGGCACTCGCCCAGCCAATCGGTGAGACTATCGAGCTTGACGCCGCACTTGGCCGGGATGGTGAAGGCCAGGATGACGCCGGCAAGCGTGGCATGTACGCCGCTCTTGAACATGCAGAACCACAACAGCAGACCCAGTACCGAATACGGGGCAAGGCGGTAATGCTGCGTCTTGTTGAGCCACACGAGTGCGCAGGTCACAAGCGCGGCGGCGCCCAACCAAAACGGATTGGGGCTCTGACCGTAGAAGATGGCGATAGCGGCGATGGAGATGAGGTCGTCGGCGATGGCGAGCGTCGAGAAGAACACGCGCACGCCGTTGGGCACGCGATTGCCCAAAAGCGACAGCACGCCCAGCGCAAAGGCAATATCGGTTGCCATGGGGATGGCCCAACCGTTGCGGGCGCCGGCATGGTTAAAGATCAGGTAGATGCAGGCGGGAACGACGACGCCGCCCACGGCCGCCAGCATGGGAAGCATGGCCTGACGTGGATTCTTGAGCTCTCCGACCGTCATCTCGTACTTAAGCTCAATGCCCACCAACAAAAAGAAAATCGCCATGAGGAAGTCATTGACGAAAAGCTCGACGGTGAGGCCGGCCGTAAGGTTGCCCAGACCCACATACAGCGGGGTCTCCAAAAAGTGATGGATGGCCTCGTAGGCATCGGTATTGGCGCAAATGACGGCGGCAATGGCGGCGAAGACCATGACGGCGGCGGAAATCGTGCCGTTCTCGGCGATGCGCTCCCAAATGTCGTGGCGCTCAAAACGCTTGCGCTCACGAACGTTGAACAGCTGCTCGGGTGCTGCCATGGGCGGCTCCTTTCACGGGATGGCTCCCGTCTTAAAAAAGCACGGCCCGCCCAAGTGGCGGCGCCGCGCTCTAACGTATTACGCTTGTATCTAGCCTACCCTGCACGACAAGCACGCAGGCGTGGCCGAAAAGCGGAACCACAGGTTGAACATTATTTGCTCAACGGCACGGGCACGCCTGTCCAAGAGACGACGCGGCACCGTGCACAAAAAACGACCGGAGCGCGGGGCGTCCGCGATCCGGTCGTGGCGTTTGGTCAAAAAACCTAGCAGGCGGCCATGATGGGGGCAGCGACCTGCTTCTTACGGGAGAGGACACCCGGCATCCAGACGCCGTCGTGCTCGTCGGCAATGCCCAGGCCCTTCTGAGCGGCCTCGGTCTCGCCCTCGAGCAGGACCTGCGAGCCCTCCTCCATGATGTCGGTGATGCACAGGACGATGCCGTCGGCACCCTTCTCGGCGGCGTAGGCGCGCATGGCCTCGCGGATCTCGTCGATCATGCCGAGTGCACGGGTCTTGTCGACGGTCTCGTACTGGCCGATGAGCAGCTTCTTGCCAGCGGGCTCGAACATCTTGATGTCGTTGCCGACCATCTCGGCTGCAGTGAAGGAGCCGGACGGACGGGTGAGGAAGACCTCCATGCCAAACTTGACCGGATCGACGCCCACCTGCTCGCCGAGCTTGGCGGCGACGACGCGGTCGACGGCGGTGGTGGTGGGGCTCTTGAGCATGAGCGTATCGGTCATCATGGCCGAGAGCAGCAGCTTGGCCTGGACGTCGGAAAGCTCAACGCCGAGCACGCCGGCGAGCTTGGTGACGATGGTGCAGCTGGAGCCCCAGGGCAGGCAGATGTAGTGCAGCGGGCCGGCGGTCTCGAAATCGCCGATGCGGTGATGGTCGACAACGCCAAAGACCGTGGCGTCCTTAAGGCCGGCGACGGACTGGGCAGACTCGTTGTGGTCGGTGAGGACGACGAGCTGACCGGCCTCGACGGACTCGATCACGCGGGGCTCGGCGATGCCGGCGTCGGCGAGCAGCTTGGCGGACTCGGCCGGAAGCTGACCAAGGGCGCAGGCCTCGTAGGTGTTGCCGGCATACTCAACCTGGTTGAGCAGCTGGGACAGGACGACGGCGCTCATGATGGCGTCGTTATCGGGGTTCTGGTGACCAAAGACAAGAACGTTTGCCATGGATATCCTCCACTTGATATGTGTACTTGGACGTAGCTATGGTAGCACGCCGATGCCGAGCCTTCGCAGACGGAAGGGCCACGGCATATTTTGGGGCAAGTGTTGGAGCGAAGTCTGCCCCCTTTGCACCAGCTATTTGCCGGCGGCGCGCAGAGCTACGTAGGCGGCACCGATGATGCCGGCGTCGTTTCCGAGCGAAGCGACCTTAATGGGCGTCTCGCGCGAGGCAGAGAGCGCGTAGCGCTGGAAGTACTCGCGAGCCTTGTCGAGGTAGACATCGGCCGAGGCGGAGGCGCCGCCACCGATCAGGAACATCTCGGGGTCGACCACGTTGGCGATAAGTGCCAGAGCACGGCCGAGATAGTCGGCCATGGTGTCGGCCGCGGCCAGCGCGAGCTTGTCGCCCTCGCGGCAGGCCTGGAACACGTCCTTGGAATCGGAGGGGCCGGTGAGTTCGATGGGGTCGACGCCCGCCTTCTTGCACTCGGCCAGGTAATTGCTCACCACGCCGGTGGCACTGGAATACTGCTCTAGGTGGCCATGGCCGCCACAGCCGCAGGTGCGCTCCTCGGCCGGGTTCAGGCACATGTGGCCAATCTCGCCGCCGGCGCCCACAACGCCCGGCACTACTGGCCGCGGTGTGTCGCCGTTAACGATAGCGCCGCCGCCCACGCCGGTACCGATGGTGACCATCACCACGTTCTGCACGCCCTTGGCAGAGCCGAGCCAGGCCTCGCCCATGGCAGCGGCGTTGGCATCGTTCTCGTACTTAACGACCGCGTCGGGGCAGTGCTCCTGAATGGCGACTCTCAGCTCGGGCAGGTTAATAGCAATGTTGGCCTTGACCTTGGCATCGCCCGATGCCGGGATGGGGCACGGAACGGCCAGACCAATGCCCGCCACAAAGGCACGCGGAATCTGAGCCTTGGCGACCACCTGGTCGATAGCCTCGGTCACCGCGGCAAAGCCCGCAGCGTCAACGATGGGAGGCGTGGGCACGCTGGCCTTGGCCAGCAGGTTACCGTCCTCGTCGAACAGGCCCTCCTTAACCGAAGTGCCGCCGACGTCGATGCCGATGTAGTACTGCTTAGGTTCCATGAGAGCCCACCTTTCTCGTTTAAACATTGCCTGTATGGTACCGCTCCCCAGGCTAAAACCTGCCAAAAAGGAACAGGTTTGTTTTGGCAGGTTTTATCTGGGGAAGCGCAGAGTACGAGATTCGGTTCGCTGGGTGTTATATCGGTTCGGCCCCGTCCTCGGACCGATCATTTCTCAACAAGACACTACTCAGATGTTTATCATTTAAAACGCTCTAATTTTACAAGCGGGGCGACTTTTAATTTTATCTTTCTCGAACTTTTCAATAACTCAATAGAGATACTTAGGTGTTAACTATACTTTCTTTTATACTCAATCAAGTTGGAAAGGAGGTTCCATGATTCCCAAATACGAGGCGATAGCTGCAGATATTCGTCGAAGCATCGAGGATGGCGCTCTTAAACCGGGCGACAAGCTTCCCACCGTCGTTGAGTTCTGCGAGCTCTATAGCGTTTCCAAAATCACCGTCAAACGAGCTATTGAACAAATCACCGAGGAAGGCCTTATTACCAGCCGGCGCGGATCGGGTACCTACGTTAAGGACACGGCGGGACTTCCCGGCCAGGCGTTTTTCCAGGGCAAAAACGACCGTGCCCAGGGCTTTTCGTATGAGCATCGCGGGGAGAAGGTGACCTCGGTGGTCTACGATTTCTCGATTGTTAATCCACCAGCGGACATCGCAGCCCAGCTGGGAATTGCCGAGGATGACTTTGCCTATCACATCGTGCGCGTGCGTCAGGCCGACGAGAAGCCCATCGTTATCGAGTACACCTACATGCCCCTCGAGCTGATTCCAGGCCTTAAAAAGAAGGACCTGTACGGATCGCTCTACCGCTTCATCCGCGAGCAATGTGGCCTGAAGATTTCGAGCTTTCACCGAACCATTCGCGCCGTGGCAGCAACCGAGAAAGAAGCCGAGCGTCTGGACACCAAACCTGGCTCTCCCCTGCTCGAGCTCACCCAGATTGGCTTTTTGGACAGCGGTGCCGCCTTTGAGTATTCGACCTCGCGCAACGTTGGCGACCGCTTTGAGTTGCACAATGTAACGTTGGCGTAGTTTTTTGTAGTCATGCGGGCGCTCGTTTTGCGCGGCGCCCGCGCAACACAATGGAGGTATGAATATGTCCGATTTGATTAAACTGACGCCGATCTTCCGCAAGAAGATCTGGGGTGGCCGCCAGCTCGAAACCGTATTTGGTTACGACATTCCCGAAGGTCCCATCGGTGAGTTCTGGGCTATCTCGGCCCATCCCAACGGCGACTGTCAGATTGCCGAGGGACCGTACGCCGGCCACACGCTGTCGTGGCTGTGGGCCGAGCACCGTGAGCTTTTTGGCAATTGCGAGGGCAAAGAGTTCCCGCTGCTCATTAAGATTCTGGACGCCAAGGACGACCTTTCGATCCAGATTCATCCCAACGACGAGTACGCCGCCGAGCACGAGAACGGTAGCCTGGGTAAAACCGAGTGCTGGTACGTGCTGGATTGCGAGCCCGGCGCCACGATCATCGTCGGCCAGCGTGCTAAAGACCGCACCGAGGCCGCACAGATGATCAAGGACGGCCGCTGGGACGACATGCTCAACGTACTGCCGATCCACAAGGGCGACTTTTTCCAGATTGATTCCGGTACCGTTCACGCCATCAAGGCCGGCACGCTCATTTTGGAAACGCAGCAGTCGTGCGACGTGACGTATCGCCTGTACGATTACGACCGCCCCGGCACCGACGGCAAACTGCGTCCCCTGCACATTGAGCAGAGCCTCGACTGCATAAACTTTGATGCTCAGGCTCCGACCGACGGCACGGTGACCGCGCCCGAGGTGGACGGCGTGACCGAGCTCGAGTCTTGCCCCTGCTACACCGTCGATCGCGTGCGCGTTAACGGCAGCAAGACCCTCGACCAGCGCTGGCCCTTCATGTGCCTGTCGGTCATCGACGGCGAAGGCACCGTCTGCGGCGACCCCGTCCACAAAGGCAGCCACCTGCTGGCCCCGAGCACCGTCAGCTCCATCGACCTCGAAGGCAAGATGGAACTGATCATCAGCCACCTCTAGGTCGCAACAACAACCAAAACGAAACAAGGGGCTCCCCCGTTCTTCAACGGGG
>OGQV01001837.1_pt1 | contig 14336 bp, 9 predicted proteins | sample 1553311 | NCBI WGS metagenome assembly OGQV01 (sample SAMEA2579976, study PRJEB22360) | human gut metagenome
CAGCCGTATTTTTGTATGACAAGGTTCAAAAACATGTTGGCATATGTGTCGTTTGCCAGGAATACCCCTTTCTTTTTATCAGGATATTTCTCATCTATATTGTTAAAAATCACCTTCATCTGAGAAAATAAATCGTTGTACGAATCACCGGATACGTTCAGGCTGAGCTCATAGGGAATATTGTGCTCGGTACAGGTGTCCTCAAACGCACGGATTCTGTCGTATGCCGGGACATACTTTGGCACATCTACATTGATATGGATGAGGATATCACATTTGTCACGTATTAAAAGAGATGTGGCCTGAAGCGCACCCATATAGTTGTCGGAGGTGACACTGCTTATATGCATGGATTCTCGCTCGATTGCGACAATTGGAATGTGGTATGAAGCAAGCTTTTCAGATGAGAGAGTGTGACTTAGCACGATAAGACCCTCTATCTGATAAGCTAAAAGTTCATCAATGTAGTTTTCTTCCTCAGCCGCCCCCTTGTCACTCATAAAGATGAGAAACTTATAGTGATAGTTAGCGTAAGTGGCTAAAAGCTGTGTGAGCATCTCAGAGTAGTAGTGCAGGTAAAGGTTTGGCACTATTATGCCGACAAACTCGCTCTTACCGTTTGCGAGAACCTTTGCGAGCTTATTCTTCTTATAGCCGAGCTCATCAAGCGCACGGGAAATCTTTTCCTGATTCTCCAGTGTCAGAGAGTCCGGATGATTGAAATATCTTGAAATCGTTGTTTTTGAAAAATGTGTATATTCCGCAATATCTGCAAATGTAACCTGTTTTTTTCCCATGGGATGTCTCCTTATAAAAATTACTTATATTACAAATGTTTATAAACAGTATACAGCGCAATTTCCAAAATATCAACAAAAAAGTAACCGGTTACTTTTTTTGAGAAAAGTATTGACACAGCATAAATGATATTGTATTATCAAATTACAAAGTAACCGGTTACTTTACCGGTTACACAAGAGCGTAAATTAAGTAAAAAAAACAAAATGTGAAAGAGAGTGGAGGTCACAGCAAATGAAAGAAAAAAAGCAGTCATTGAAAAGCAAAGTGACATATGTGAAGAAAAACTGGATGTTGTACATATTTTTCCTTATGCCGGCACTTTTACTGACAATTATATTCAAGTATGTTCCGATGGGCGGACTGCTCATAGCATTCAAGGATTACAATGTCATAAAGGGTGTGCTGGGGAGTCCATGGGTCGGGCTTGAATATTTCAAGAGATTTTTATCATCACCTGATTTTATGAACTACCTTATGAATACGTTAAAGGTAAGTATTTACGGATTGTTATGGGGATTTCCGGTACCGATCATACTTGCACTGCTTCTGAATCGTATTCGCAAAGAGGGCATCAAGAAAAAGATACAGCTTCTGATTTACGCACCAAATTTTATCTCAGTTATTGTACTTTGTGGTATGGTTCGTATGTTTTTATCACCAATCGGACCTATGAACAAGCTGCTCGGTATCAGCACAAACTGGATGACAATGCCGGCTGCATTCAGGACAATCTACATAGCGAGCGGCATCTGGCAGGGAGCAGGCTGGGCTTCAATCATGTATACAGCGGCATTATCCAATGCGAGCAAGGAGCTTGAGGAGGCAGCGAGAATGGATGGCGCAAACATCTTCCAGCAGATGTGGTATGTTGAGCTTCCGGCTATTAAGAATATTATAGTGATACAGTTCATCCTGCAGGCAGGAAATATTATGAGTATCGGTTTCGAGAAAGCCTATGCGTTACAGACAGATATGAACTTACCGGCATCGGAAATTCTTTCTACATATGTATACAGAATCGGACTTTTGAATGGAGACTATGGTTATTCAACAGCGGTTGGTCTTTTCAACTCGGTAATCAACGTAATATTGCTGATTATAGTCAATGCGGTTGTAAAGAAGCTAAACGATGGTGAAGGAATCTAGGAGGAAAGTGCAATGGAAAAAGATATGACGATAAAAATCAAATATTCACGGACTGATAAAATTGTTCTTGGAATTGGATATACACTTCTTGGGTTGTTTGTGCTTGCAATAATTGTTCCGTTAGTATATGTAGTGCTGGCATCTTTCATGGATCCGACAGTACTTAACAATCAGGGACTGAGCTTCAACATAAAGGACTGGACTATTGATGCATACAGACGAGTTCTGGAAAATGACATGATATGGCGCGGAATTTTTAATTCGTTTTTTTACTCAATAGCGTTTGCGGCAATCTCAGTATTTGTCACAATCCTGGCAGCGTATCCGATGTCTAAAAAGGAATTTGTCGGAAGAAAATTTTTCAATGTGATTTTTATTATCACAATGTTTTTTGGAGGAGGAATGATTCCTACATTCATCCTTATAAATCAGCTCCATATGGTAAACACCGTATGGGCAATCCTCATTCCGGGAGCTTTCAATGTGTGGAATATGATTTTGGCGAGAACCTATTATCAGTCAGTGCCAAATGAGCTTCGTGAGGCATCAGCCATCGACGGAGCAAATGAAATACAGCATTTCTTTAAGATTATGCTTCCGGTTTGTAAGCCGATTATTGCGGTGCTTATGCTTTGGTCATTTGTAGGAATGTGGAACAGCTACTTTGATGCAATGATTTACCTGAATGACGCAAATCTCCAGCCATTACAGCTTGTACTGCGTTCAATTCTCGTGCAGAATACACCTCAGCCGGGCATGATTGCAGATATCCAGAGTACAGCTGAGATGGCAAAGGTTGCAGAGCAGCTCAAGTATGCTACAATTGTTGTATCAAGTTTACCACTTTTGATTATGTATCCATTTTTCCAGAAATATTTTGATAAAGGAATCATGGTTGGATCTGTTAAGGGCTAACAGAAAGGATGAGTATGGATATGAAAAAAAGAAGCTTCAAAAAATTAATTACACTTTCGCTTACACTTGCAATGCTGACAGGTGTGGCAGGCTGTGGAAAGCAGCAGAGCTTAAATGCTGAGACAAATCCGGACACACCGGTATCAGATGTGCAGTTCCCTCTGAAGGAGAAGGCAGAGCTGTCATTTATCACAAGTGCACCGGCCACATCCACACAGGATCCTAATGAGAGGACTATCTTCAAGAGAATGGAGGAGCAGACCAACGTGCATATCGACTGGACATGCTTCGTTTCAGACCAGTTCTCTGACAAGAAGAATCTGGCATTGGCGCAGTTTGGTAATCTGCCGGATGGACTGTTTAATGCAGGTATGAGTGATTACGACCTGCTCAGATATGCAAAGCAGGGTATCATTATTCCGGTAGAAAATCTGATCGATAAATATATGCCTAATCTTCAGGCTGTTTTTGAAAAATATCCAGAGTACAGAACCATGTGTACTGCACCTGACGGACATATATATTCCTTCCCATGGATAGAGCAGCTTGGCTCAGGAAAAGAAGCTATCCAGGCAATAGGCGATATTCCTTATATCAACAAGAAGTGGCTTGACTATCTGGGACTTGATGTACCGACTACCACAGACGAGCTCGAGCAGGTGCTTATTGCATTCAGAGATCATGCCGATGAGCTGGAGCAGAAATTTGATATCGAGGGCGGGGTTATTCCTATGTCATTTATTATAAACAACGGTGACCAGGATCCAGCCATCCTCATGAACGGCTTTGGTGAGGGTTATGGTGATACAGGTGATCACTTTGCGGTAACAGATGAGGGAAAAGTCATCTATGCTCCGACACAGGAGGGCTACAAGGAGGGTATCGAGTGGCTTCACAAGCTTGTCACAGAGGATTTGATTGACCCTGAGGCATTTACACAGGAGTGGTCAACCTACGTAGCAAAGGGTAAAAACCACAGGTATGGGCTTTGCTTTACATGGGACATTGCAAACATTGACAATAACACAGATTACGTCATGCTTCCGGCTCTCACAGGACCTGACGGAGTCAGAAATATCACCAGACAGAACAACAGTGAGACTAGTGGTTTCGACAGAGGACGATGCGTATTGACATCAAGCTGCAGGGATACGGCTTTGGCAGCCGCGTGGATTGATCAGATGTATGCTCCAATCCAGTCTCCACAGAATAACTGGGGAACATACGGCGAGAAAGATTCGTTCAACATCTTTGAGATGAGCACAAACGATGAGGGTGGACAGATGTTAAAGCATATGGATCTGGGCGATCAGTCACCGGTTGAGGTGCGTGAGGCGCAGTCTGTAAACGGACCGCTTGCTGTTTTAAATGAGTACTATGATGTTTATGTGACAGAGCCTGCAGATGCCAAGTGGCGTCTTGACAACATGCATGAGGCTTATCTGAAGGACATGAACAGTAAGTATGTCTATCCAAACGTGTTCATGAGCATAGATGACACCAACAAGGTGTCACAGTACGACACAGACATCAAGAAATATGCTGAGCAGAAAAAGGCCGACTGGATATTAAACGGCTGCATTGATAAGGAATGGGATTCATACCTTAAGAAACTTGATAAATATGGTTTACAGGATTATCTGAAGATAAAACAGAAATATTTTGACAGCTATCAGAAATCCCTTGAGAGTACGTCAGAGGGCAAATAGGTTACTGTTCATAATTCTGTATTACCGGCAAAGCAAACAGAATTGGAGGATTTGAATGAGCGAATTATTGGAAAAAGCAAGAAGCTACGAGGCAAAAAAAATAGCTGCTACAGATAAAGAGAGTAAACCTTTGTTTCATATCAGTGCACCGGCAGGATGGATTAATGATCCGAATGGATTTTCTGTCTATAACGGAAAAATTCATCTGTTTTATCAGTACTATCCATATCTGCGTGAGTGGGGACCTATGCATTGGGGGCATAGTACGACAAGCGATATGATTAAATGGGAGCAGCTTCCGTGTGTTCTGGCACCTGACGAGGAATATGATAAAAAAGGATGTTTCTCAGGAAGTGCCATTGAGGCAGATGGTAAGCATGTGCTTGTATACACAGGTGTCACAAGGATTAAGCTTGCTGACGGCAGTGAGCAGGAGAGACAGAACCAGTGCATCGCATTTGGAGACGGACTTAATTATGTGAAGCATGAGAATAATCCTGTTGTGACAGGCGATATGCTTCCTGAAAACTGCAGCAGAATCGATTTCCGTGACCCGAAAATATGGAAAGAGGATGACACATATTATCTTATAGTTGGAAGCAAGGACTTAAACAATGTGGGACAGGTAGTGCTCTGCTCTTCAAAAAACCTGATTGATTGGCAGTTTGAGACAATCCTTGCGGCAAACAGCACCGGCAAAATAGGTACCATGTGGGAGTGCCCGGACTTCTTTGGGCTGGAGGATAAGCATGTGCTCATCTGTTCACCGCAGAGTATGAAGGCAGACAAATATGAGTTTCATAACGGACACAACTCTGTATATTTTCTAGGGGATTATGATAAAGAAAATCATGTATTTATCAAGGAAGAGCCGCACACACTTGACTATGGCATGGACTTTTATGCGCCACAGACTACACTGCTTCCGGACGGACGCCGCGTGATGATTGCCTGGATGAAGTCATGGGATGCATGTGTCGTTCCTGATTCGCAGGATTGGCAGGGCATGATGACACTGCCTCGTGAGCTTGAAATAAAGGACGGCCGTATCTGGCAGAAGCCGGTTAAGGAAATAGAAAATTATCGTGCAAACAAGTGTCATTATACAGATAAAAAAATAGACTGCTACACAACCTTTGAGGGCATAAAGGGCCGCACTCTCGACATGACAGTGGAGCTTTCAGGCGAGGAGTACAATAACTTCACTGTTGAAATGGCATGCGATGATGAGTATAGCACAGCGTTTACCTACAACAGAATCACAGGCATGCTCGAGATTGACCGTACATATTGTGGCGTCACAAAGGATGTCGTCTGTGTCAGAAAAATTAAAATCGCAGATACAGACAGAAAGCTAAAGCTTCGTTTCATCATGGACAGACAGTCTATAGAGCTCTTTATCAATGACGGACAGCAGGTCGCAACCACAGCTATCTGTACACCTCTTCAGGCAGACGGAATCTGCTTTAACTGTGACGGAAGTGCTGTTGTGGATATTGAAAAATATGATATAATATGATATAATTTTATAATATGAAAGCATATCAGTAGAGCATACAAATAATAACCGGACAAATTATTGGTCCGGTTATTTGTAGAATAATATACATAATATTTTGACAGGAAAGAAAGAGGTACAATATGGATGTAGTTGCATTAGGTGAATTACTTATAGATTTTACAGAAAACGGTACAAGTGCGCAGGACAATAAGCTTTTTGAGGCTAATCCGGGTGGAGCTCCATGTAACGTGCTTGCCATGCTTCAAAAGCTCGGTCATCAGACTGCTTTCATCGGAAAAGTGGGACAGGATGCGTTCGGAAGGCTGCTTGTTGATGCCGTAAAGGAGCAGGGCATCGACACAACAGGCGTGCGCTATGATGATAATGTCCATACCACTCTTGCATTTGTCCAGACCGCAGCAGACGGAGACAGAGATTTCTCATTTTACAGAAATCCGGGAGCAGATATGATGCTGACAGCGGATGAGGTGGATTTATCCCTTGTGAGAAACGCAAAAATTTTCCACTTCGGAAGTCTTTCAATGACAGATAAGATCTGTGAGAATGCGACAAAGCATGCAATAGCTGCCGCAAAAGAGGCAGGCGTACTGATTTCCTTTGACCCTAATCTGCGCAAACCGCTCTGGAAGAGCATGGACGATGCAAAAGAGAAGATAAGCTGGGGCCTGAGTCAGTGTGACATCTTAAAAATATCTGATGATGAGATTGAATTCATGACAGGCGAAAAGGACATAAAGACAGGTGTAAAGAAGCTCATAGATGAGTATCACATTCCGTTTATCTGTGCCACCATGGGCAAAAACGGAAGTATGGCATTTTTTGACGGACATATCGTGGAGGCAGCTCCGTTCCTGCGAGATGACACTGTCGAGACTACAGGTGCAGGAGATACTTTCTGTGCATGCCTGCTTCACGATGTGCTGGAGCATGGTATCAATGACCGGAAGGATGACGATGTGAAAAAGATGCTCACATTCGCAAATGCAGCAGCTTCGCTTATTACCACGAGAAAGGGCGCACTTCGCGTGATGCCTGAGAAGGGTGAGGTTGAGGCTGTGATTAAGTAGTTATAATTTAATACGATAAAAGAGATTATACTCTTCTTAATCTATGTTTAAAAACGTGATTAAGAAGAGTATATTTGTTTCTTGCAGTGCATAATTGTATTGGCTATAATATCATATATAAAACAATGATTTGAGACTATACAGGGAGTCAGATATGGTAAAAACGATTGGTATTGGGAAACAGGATTTTGCTTCTGTTATAGAAGATAATTGCTTTTTTGTGGACAAAACGAGCTTTATAAAGGAATGGTGGGATTCAAAGGATGATGTGACTCTCATCACGCGTCCGAGGCGTTTTGGAAAAACACTTAATATGAGCATGCTTAACTGCTTTTTTTCAAATCAGTATAAGGACAGGAGCGATTTGTTTGATTCATTGTCTATATGGGAGGATGAGGACTATCGAAAAATTCAGGGTACTTATCCTGTGATTTTTATGAGCTTTGCTTCGGTTAAGGCCGACAATCTGGGAGATGCAAAAATCCAGATAAAAGCACAGATAGAGGCTGTTTACAAAAGGCACAGATATCTGCTTGAGGGGGATACTCTGACAGCAGACGAAATAGCTGATTTTGAAGGAACAAATACCAGGATGGGTGATGCTGAGAGTGGATTAAAATTAAATATTTTGTGTGAGTATTTTCATCGTTACTGGGGAAAGAAGACGATAATTATCCTTGATGAGTATGATACTCCTATACAGGAGGCATATCTTCATGGATATTGGAATGAGTTTACTGCATATATAAGAAGCCTGTTTAATGCAACGTTCAAGACAAATCCGTATATGGAGCGTGCTATTATGACAGGAATCACGCGTGTATCAAAGGAATCAATTTTTTCAGACCTCAATAATCTGAATGTAATAACCACGACCTCAAGCAGTTATGCAACGAGCTTTGGATTTACAGAGAATGAAGTTTTTGATGCAATGGAAGAGTATGGTCTGTCCGGTGAAAAAGATACTGTAAAAAAATGGTATGACGGTTTTAAATTTGGAAATCACAGTGATATTTATAATCCATGGTCTATAACGAATTTTCTAAAGGAAAAACAGATAAGTCCATACTGGGCATCTACCAGCTCAAACGGTCTGGTAAATCGTTTGATCAGAACAGCATCTGCAGAAATAAAATCTATGATGGAAACACTTCTGGAAGGCGATTCTGTGGAGGTTAGCATTGACGAACAACTGGTGTTTGAACAGCTCGATAACGATGAAAATGCCATTTGGAGTCTTTTGCTTGCCAGCGGTTATTTAAAGGTTGATTCCTTAGAAAAAAGAGGTCTTACGCTTGAACCGTGGTATCATCTGAGCATTACAAATCTTGAAACCGTAAGTATGTTTTCAAATATGTTCAGAGGATGGTTTAATGCCTCTGTTTCGAATTATAATGGATTCATAAGGGCATTGCTTAGAGGCAATGTAAAGGAAATGAACATATACATGAATGAGGTCGCTTTATCTACCTTCAGCAGCTTTGACAGCGGAAAGCATCCTTCGGGAAAATCTGAACCGGAGAGATTTTATCATGGTTTTGTCTTAGGCCTGCTGGTCGAGCTTAGAGATAAATATGAAGTGCAGTCAAACCGTGAAAGTGGCTATGGCAGATATGATGTGATGATCATTCCACGTGATAAAAATTCGCAGGCTGTAATAATAGAATTTAAGGTTATTGATTCGCAAGAGGAGACATCACTGGATATGACTGCGGATAGTGCTTTGAAGCAGATTGAAGAGAAAAATTATGATGCAAAGCTTTTGGAACGAGGATATAAAAGAGAAGCAATTCAACATTATGGTTTCGCATTTGAAGGAAAGAAAGTATTGATAAAGAAGGCACAAATCTAAATGAAACAAAAATTATCAGTTGCACCAACACTCAAAAACTACGACAAGAAAAATCTCCCAAAGGACATTCTTGCGGGAATCATCATCATGGCGGTTTCGATTCCTATATCGATGGGCTATGCGCAGATATCCGGGCTACCGGCGGTATATGGCTTGTATGGCTCGGTATTCCCAATCATATTGTTTGCTCTGTTTTCCACATCACCGCAGTTTATATTCGGTGTGGATGCTGCTCCGGCGGCGCTTGTCGGAGCAGCAGTGCTTGGCATGGGAATAGAGGCAGGAAGCAAAGAGGCCATGACGGTTGTACCGGTGTTTACATTTTTTGTGGCACTGTGGCTTTTGGCATTTTACTTCATGAATGCCGGAAAGCTGGTGAACTACATATCTGCGCCGGTTATGGGCGGATTTATCACAGGCATATGTACTACAATCATACTGATGCAGGCGCCAAAGCTCATGGGCTCTGCGGCAGGAACCGGAGAGCTTTTTGAACTGTCTGAGCATATATGGGAGGCCTTACACCACATAAATGCAGCCGCACTTGTCATGGGGATTGTAGCGCTTGCCATTTTGGTTGTGAGTAAGAGGCTTGTTCCAAAGTTTCCTATGGCGGTTGTGCTCATGGTAACAGGCGCGCTTTTTACATATTTTGGACCGGTAAAGGAGTGGGGAGTGCCGACTCTTTCAGCAGTTGAGCCCGGCATGCCGCGGTGGTATATACCGGATTTCGAGGCAGTTTTTTCAGTTCAAAAGGCCTCAGAGGTAATAGTTTTAAGTCTTTCGGTTGCTGTTGTCATCATGGCAGAGACACTTCTGGCAGAAAACAATTTCGCACAGAAAAACGGATACAGAATAGATGATAACACGGAGCTTTTGGCATTTTCCATAGGAAATATGGCTGCGGCTTTTACGGGCTGCTGTCCGATAAACGGTTCAGTGTCACGAACTGCGATGAGCGAGCAGTACGAGGGTAAGACACAGCTCACAGGGCTTGTTGCAGGCGTTTCCATGATAGCAGTGCTTCTTTTTTGCACAGGCTTTATAGGATATCTGCCGGTTCCGGTGCTCACGGCGATTGTCATATCAGCGCTCATGGGTGCCACGGAGTTTCATCTGGCAAAGAGACTGTGGAAGGTCAGCAGGACAGAATTTTTCATATTTGTTGGTGCTTTTTTCGGAGTACTTATTCTGGGTACGATAAACGGAGTTTTGATAGGAATCATTTTGTCTTTTGCCGAGATGATAATCAGAAGCGCAAAGCCGGCCACCTGCTTTCTCGGTGTGCAGCCGGGACACAGTCATTTCCGCGATATCAGGGAGAGCACAAACATCCACGAGATTGACGGTGTGATTATTTACAGATTTTCGAGCGGCCTGTTTTTTGCAAATGCAAAGGTACTTGTGCGTGATATTGAGGACCACCTAAAGCATGATACAAAAGCTGTCATAATCGATGCCGGAGCTATCGGAAGTATTGATATCACAGGAGCTGACAGCATAGAGTCACTTTACCGCTCACTGAAACAAAAAGGTGTAAAGCTATACATAACAGAGCACATTGCAGAGCTCAACGAGCAACTCAGGAAGCTGGGCTTAGGTTATTTAATTGAGCAGGGCTGTGTCAGGAGGACAATACATATTGCGCTAAAGGATATGGGAATAAACAGACCTTATCCGCTTGAGGGTGGCGTAGATAACGAGGAGCGCAGTGCCTCAAGAAAGCGTGCTGACAACAGAGTGCAGGAGTTTGTCTGGGCGTTTGGCGCCGAGAGTGAGGAGCAGATTGAAAAGCAGATAAAGCTTCAGATAGAACAGCTCAAAAAGACAAAGGATATAGAGGAAATCATGCATGGCCGCTGGGCGCATATGGATGAGTTTGACCAGGATGAGTGGCTGGAGCATCTGGAGGAGCATCTGAAAGAAATCGTCAACATATCAGGAAAGGATGTGCACACGCTTGCGGCAGATATCGAGATGCACCGTCGCGAGGTGCATGAGCGTATAGCAAGAGAGCATCCGGAGCTTGCAGAGCGGTTTGCACAGAGGAGACACCTGCTTGATAAGCATCTGAAGGAGAGAAGGCCTGAGGTCTACAGGATTATCGTGCAGCTAAGGGAGGACAACAAGCATAAATGAACATAAACCAGACACTCAAACAATACTTTGGCTACGACAGTCTTAGAACAGGGCAAGAGGAGCTCATAAACGGCATACTTGCCGGGCACGATGTGCTCGGTATCATGCCGACAGGCGCAGGAAAATCGCTGTGCTACCAGCTTCCGGCGCTTATGCTTAAAGGAATTACGCTTGTCATTTCGCCACTTATCTCGCTTATGTCAGATCAGGTCAAGGCTTTAAACCAGGCAGGAGTGCATGCCGCCTATATCAACAGCTCACTGACCGAAAACCAGATAAGGATGGCACTTTCGTATGCCTCACAGGGGCGCTACAAGATAATCTATGTCGCTCCGGAGCGCCTCAACACGCCGCGTTTTCTGGATTTTGCCTGCAACGCGGACATATCAATGCTGACAGTTGATGAGGCACATTGTATATCGCAGTGGGGACAGGATTTCAGACCGAGCTATCTGGAAATTGCCGGATTTTTAACGAGACTTCCAAGACGACCGATAGTCAGTGCGTTTACAGCGACCGCCACGGAGCGCGTGAAAAAGGATATAGTGGCTTCGCTTGGACTTAACAATCCGGTTACTATGGTGACAGGGTTTGACAGACCTAACCTGTTTTTCAGGGTTGTTACAAGAAAGGGAGGCAGCCAGAAGGACAACAGCATCATCAATTATGTGAAAAAGCATGAGGACGAAAGTGGAATAATATACTGCGCAACGAAAAAGAATGTGGATAAGCTGTATACTCTTTTAAATGAGCAGGGCATTTCGGCGGGCCGTTACCACGCAGGGCTTTCAAATGAGGAACGTAAGCAGAATCAGGAGGATTTTACATACGACAGAATCCGTGTGATGGTTGCCACAAACGCATTTGGAATGGGAATCGACAAGTCAAATGTGAGATATGTGCTGCATTACAACATGCCACAGAGCCTCGAGTATTACTATCAGGAGGCCGGAAGAGCGGGGCGAGACGGTGAGGAAGCGGAATGTGTGCTGTTTTTCTCAAAGCAGGATATCATGATAAACAAGTTCCTTCTGCAGAATAAGGCTTCAGCAGGCGATGTGGCATCCGACATGCAAAAGACAGCCAATGACCAAAGAAAGCTGCAGCAGATGATAAATTACTGTGAGACGGACAAATGTCTGAGGGAGTTTATACTTTCATATTTCGGAGATACAACGCCATGCATCTGCAACAAATGCAGCAACTGTGTGGTTGTGGAGGATGAAGAGGAGGAGACATACGTTGAAACCGGCAAAAAGCGCAAAAAGGCAGCACAGCTTGCAGGGCTTAACGAGCTTGGTGTTGCGCTGTTTGAAAAGCTGCGCAGCGTGCGTACAGAGCTGGCTGCAGAAAAGTCGGTGCCTCCGTATATCATCTGCTCCGACAAGACCTTAAAGGATATGTGCGCAAAGCTGCCACGGGATAAGGAACAGCTTGCCGATGTGTACGGAATGGGTGAGCAGAAGATACAAAATTATGGTGAAGCGTTTGTGACGGCGGTAAATTCATTTGTTGCAGATAACCCAAATCCATCAGGCAGCACGACCGGTGAAAGACCACAGACTGTTTTAAGCGATGAGGAGGCTGCTGAAACCGGCAGCACGAGAAAAAAGAAGCTTCCGTTTTACATCGAGCCACAGAGGCTTGATGAGGTAGAGCTCACTGACAAAAGCAGGCTTACAGAGCTTACGAACAAAATAAATGAGCTGTGCCCTGCTGATAAGGAGCACAAAAAGCTTGCAGCCTCATTTATAAACGAGCTTCTCATTGCGGAGGGCTATCTGGAGGAAGTTACAGAAGGCGAGAACAAGATAAAGCGTGTCACCGAAAAGGGACGAAGCGTAGGGATAGATGAGGAAGAGCGCAAGGCAAAATTTGGTGGAAGCTATTACGCTATCACCCATTCGAAGCAGAGCCAGCAGGTGATAATAGAAATGCTGAAAAAACACTATGGCAGCATTAAACCACAGGAGTAAATGGACTTTAGATAAACTGGATATATAAATTTATATAAAATTGGATATATACTTGATGCCACATAAGAGTATTATATAGTTTAATTGTAATATTTAGGAGGCATTTTATGAGAAACGAAAAAGTTCAAAAACTCACACTTACAGCACTTATGGCAGCTTCATCATATGTCATATTCACATTTTTACAGATTAAGGTCACATTACCGGGTGGCAGCGCCACATCCTTTCACCTTGGCAACGCAGTCGTAGTACTTGCAGCTTTGCTCTTAGGCGGAGTATACGGAGGAATCGGTGGAGCAATCGGAATGACAATCGGTGATTTACTTGACCCGATATACATCACCGGAGCACCAAAGACATTTTTCCTCAAGCTTATGATTGGTATTATCACCGGTCTTGTAGCACACAAGCTTGGAAAGATTACATATTCAACAGACAAGAAGCATGTATTTAAATGGACAGTCCTTGCAGCATGTGCAGGAATGCTCTTCAATTTTATTTTTGATCCGATTATAAGCTATTTCTACGATATGCTTATCCTCGGAAAGCCGATGGCACAGCTCAAAATCGCATGGAGCGTGACCACAACAGGAGTCAATGCAGTGATATCTGTGATTGCTGCGACAATCGTGTATATGGCACTGAGACCGGTGCTCATCAAGGCAAATCTGTTTTTCAAGATTGGCAAAGAAAAATAATAGTTACATAATTAAAAAAAATCCACATACATCATGTTGAAAGAGATGTATGTGGATTTTTTTATGATTTTATTGCCGCAACAAAATCATGTATCTTTTCCGGATTCTTCCCCGCTTTGTCATCATTTTCCACACCTGAGGATACATCGACTCCGTCAGGATGCACGGCTTCAATTGCCATGCGCACATTGTTGGGATTTAAGCCTCCTGCAAGCAGCAGCAGCTTTTCATCACGGGGAATATTGTCAACCAGCTTCCAGTCAAAGGTTTTTCCACTGCCGGGCTCAATGGCATCAAACACATAGCCTGCGATGCGTGAATCGTTGTGATACTTTTCATAGCTGCCCATATCAGAGACATTGAAGGCTTTGAGAATCGGGATAGCTATTGCTGCCTCCGCCTCTGTCTCCGGAATTTCCCCATGTATCTGGATATAGTCAAAGCCTGCAGCCTCAATCTGTCTGACCTGCTCTATGGATGGCGAAACGACAACGGCGACTCTTTTGATGGA
>OGQV01001839.1_pt1 | contig 14306 bp, 17 predicted proteins | sample 1553311 | NCBI WGS metagenome assembly OGQV01 (sample SAMEA2579976, study PRJEB22360) | human gut metagenome
TGTATGGCATAAAGCCAGACGATGAAGACTACTTCAAGCCGCCGAAGCGGAACCGATCAGAAATCAAACGGAGCAGGGGAGACGCCAAGCGGGATCGGCACTTCTCGGAAGCCAACAACGATGAGCTGATAAAATTCTGCCGGGGAACCGGGCTGCGACGCAGTGAGCTGGCAGATCTGAAAGGAACGGATCTGGTGACGCGGGAACAGATCGAGGCGCAGATCACGGCGCTGGAACAGATTCCAGATCAGCAGCGGACGCCGGGTGACACGAAGCGGCTTCAGATGCTGCAGGACACGCGAATGTTTGAAGGAGAGTATTTCATCCATGTGCGAAACGGAAAAGGCGGTAGGGAGCGCGTAAGTCCCATTATAGGGAAAAATCAGACACAGATCATCGACCGGATGAAGAACACGCCGCCCGATGAAAAGGTCTGGCAGTTCATTCACCAATGCGCGGACATTCATAGTTACCGTTCAGATTACGCAGTTGCTATTTACAAGGCTCATGCGAGAAAGATCAGTGAAATTCCATTTGACCGGGTGAATAAGGGAACCGGAAAAAGATATCAGAGCGACGTCTACACTTGCCGCAAGGATGAAGCGGGCAAGAAGCTGGACAAGGCTGCTATGCTGGTCTGCAGCAAGGCGCTGGGGCATAACAGAATTAGCGTGGTCGCGGACAACTATATCCGTGGCCTTTGATGGGAGGCGAGTGAGATATCGAGTATGTAAAAAAACAGTGGACGGGTGGGTATAAACCCGTGGACAGCCTGGACGACCAGGAGTGTTCCCATGTGATTCAAACAAAGCAGGAATATGAGACACTTCTAGATCAGCGCAATAGAGCCAAGCGCGAAAAAGAGGAAACAGAAAGAGCCGCTGCGCGGGAGATATCCAGAGTAAAACAGGAGGCGGCACACGAGGCCGACAGAGCCGCACAGAGGGCGCAAGCGCAGATAGACGACCTTCTACAACAGGTGGAGCGGAAAACGGCTGAAATCGCCGACCAGCGCGCCCTCAATGCGAACCTTCTCAGGATTTCGCGGGAAAGAGCAAATGCGGATAGAGGGCTGCGGCCGAAAAAGATACATACAGGGTATGTTGTCGTGATGTCCTCCGAAAAAGAAATACGGTACAAAACCGGCAGGAATAAGCTGCTGACGGCAAAGGTATGGGAGACGGTACTTCAGAGTCCTTACTCGGTCGATTTTACAGAGAGCCAGGCAAGGCAGCTGATCGAGGAAGATCTTCTGGCCAGAAAAAATGGCTTGCTTGCCGACGTGGGTATTACGATGATTTGCAGCGGGAGCAGCTATGAGAATTTAATCGAAACGGAAAACTGGAAAGAAATCAAAGCAGCGCACAATGCGCTGTTCTCGCGGCAGCTTCGGGCAAACTATAGAGCAGGCTATTGGGAATATATCATTCAGCACACAAAGCCGCTTGGAATCGTCCCTGCGGAGATGCGGGCTGGAGCAAAAAACGGCTAGCAAAATAGCCTGTCCGCAACCCTTGAAATCGCGTTTTGGACAGGCTATAATAACGGTCAAAAAATAGGGAAAAAGCTATTGATAATCTAAGCCCCCCTATAGGGGTTTAGGGCTAGGACAGGGGCTAGATTTTTATTGCGAAAAAATAAAAATTCTCTTTTTCGGAAGCAAGCAGGGGGCAGCAGTTTGTATCGAATTGCTGGGTGCTGGATCGGGGGGGCGCAGCCCATCCGATAGCAGGGTAGGATTTGTCCACGGTCTTTTCCAAGGTCGTCCATCAGGATTCTCCACGCCTTTATGGTGTGGGGAATCCTGTGGGCGTACCGGCAGGCGTAAGCCTGTGGGAAAGGCGGTGGGCAAATCCGGATGGTTTGGGATCCCCGCCGCAGCGGACTTTTCTTTTTGCTTCTTTTTCTTTTACTGGGAGGACTTGTGTATGACACAGAATTATACTGAAGGCTATGAGTATTTGAGTTCTCAATTTCCGGAGGTCAGCGGCTATGATTTTTACAGAGAGATGTTCCCGAATAACGAGCGTTCTGACGAGCGGCATATGGATTATTCCCACCCTAATGCAATTTATCTGTATCGGGAACAAACGTCCGATGGTTTTAAGCGAATGCGCCGAAGAATCATGTTCTCTGATCAGTGGGAAAATGATTATATGGAATTTATCGAACAGAATCCGCTGACGCTGTGCAGCGGACTGTCCTATCGCGGGAAATCCAATAAGCTGGAGCACGCGCAGCGGATGAACGCACTGATCTTCGATTTGGATGGTGTTGGCTTGAAGGAGCTGCGGAATCTATTTTTACGTTTTGGCGGCGATCCGACGCGGCTTCGCCGCTTGCCGATGCCGACGTATCTTGTTCTATCTGGAACTGGTCTGCACGTTTGCTATTTTTTCCGAGAGCCAATAGATCTATACCCGAATATTAAAATTCAGCTGAAAAGTTTAAAGTATGATCTTACGTTTCGGATGTGGGAATACAAGGCGACGTCGCAAAACAAAGAGATTCAGTATCAGTCCATCAACCAGAGCTTCCGCATGGTTGGCAGCATCAACGAAAAGCATGGCAATCAGATTGTGGCGTTCCGGATCGGCGATCCAGTGACGCTGGAATATTTGAACGCTTATGCCAGACCGGAAAATCGGGTGGATGTCAATAAACCGTTCAGACCATCGAAGATAACGAGAGAAGCAGCGCGGGAAGCGTATCCAGAGTGGTATGAGCGAGTTATTGTCAAGGGTGAAAAGTACCCGAAGAAATGGGATATTGCGGGAAAGGTACATGGCGACGATCCGTATGCACTTTACCATTGGTGGTTGCGGCAGATATTATCCATCCGAGGCGGACATCGGTATTTCTTTTTGATGTGTATGGCAATCTACGCCTACAAATGTGATGTTCCGAAGGCGCAGCTTCGGAAGGATATGCAGATTGCGTTTGAGGATCTCCAGATGGTGCAGCATGAGAATGCGTTGACTGAGGATGATATTAAAAGTGCGCTGGAGGCGTATGACCGGGAATATTACAACTTTACGATTTCCGATATAGAGGCTTTAACGGACGTTCATATAGAGCGGAATAGAAGAAATGGGCTGACGCAGGAAAAGCATCTCTATTTGGCACGAAGGCGTAAGGAAGATATGAAGGCGATTGGAATCCCAATGAAGGCTGCGGATGGTCGCCCAACGGCACAGATGAAAGTCTATGAATGGAGAAAGACAAATCCGTCTGGTATAAAAGCTGATTGCCATAAAGAAACTGGGCTGGATCCAAAGACGATCCGAAAATGGTGGGAAACAAAATAACGTATATACTTTGCATAGAGTATATACGTTATATAAAATATTTACGATATATAGATTTATGACAAAGTTGCTTGGTGATTGTTTTAGAAAAGGACGCTACTTTTTCGATGTATCTGTGTCACCTGAGATGAAGCGGGAATCCGTGTTGCGGATGAGCCGATAGAAGCTGTTTTGTTGTGCTGCCGTTAATTCCGGACAGTCTACATCTGCGGTCGATGGCGCTGCCGCGAGAGCCGTTAGCATTTCTATTTGTGGCGTTGTTAGCGGTGCGGCCAAGTCAATTTCTTTGCGTGTAATCATAAATGCAGCTTCCTTCCTATTACATCCTCATAGAGCGCAATCCTTCTCCTTTGAACGGAAATAGTATAACAAGTAATGAGCTAAAAAGAAATAGCAGATTGATGTGATATAAAGTATATATATTATTTAATTTATATACTTTATATAAATTATTGAATACTTTTTCAGGGCGTATTTTCCAGAAAATTGGAAAGGCTACTGTGTAGCGTATTCATAATAATAAGTGGCACAATGTAAAGTACAAGAAACAATGCAAGGAGCGAGACGATATGATTGACGAAACTGTAATTGACACGCGGAAGAAAGATAAGAACATGGTAATCATCAGCGAGGAACGGTACGGTGAAATGGAGAAGGCTGAAAGAAACTCCGTGTATCTGCGGAAGCTGGATCGCGGCCTTACGCAGGTTCGTGCCGGGCATGGTGTCGTGAAGTCTATGGCCGAGTTGGAGGCAATGGAACGGAAATGTTGACAATGTAAATAAAATATAATACAATGAGAACGCTAAGAGCAGAAAGGAGCTGCGATAATGGCAAGCACAAATATCAATATCCGGATGGACAGCGACTTAAAAATGCAGTTTGAGGCATTTTGCGCAGATATGGGAATGACGATGACAGCCGCATTTAATATTTTTGCGAAGAAGGCGGTCCGTGAGTATCGCATTCCTTTTGAAATCGGCGGAGAAATACCGAACGCTGTAACAAGGAAAGCAATCGAGGATGCAGAGAATGGGATTGGAATGAGCAGGTCTTTTTCCTCCGTAAAAGACCTGATGGAGGATCTGAATGCTGACGATTAGGTATCAGACGGCCTTCAAGAAAGACTACAAGCGGATTGTTCGGAGAGGCTATGATGTGCGGCTGCTGGAGGAAGTAATCACTATTTTGGCTGAACAGAAGCCGCTGCCAGAAATCTACCGGGATCATAACCTGTCCGGGGACTATATCGGATGCCGGGAGTGCCATATAACCCCGGATTGGCTCCTGATTTATGAGATCAAGAATGATGAGCTTGTTCTATGCTTAACCAGAACAGGAACGCATAGTGATCTGTTTTGAAGAAATAAAGGAAAATGATATATAATTTATATACTATATATATGGTATATAATATAATGCGGGAATACAGCCAATCGACAGGATCATCCGTTGACAAAATCAGCGGAAGCTGCTAAACTACAGTTGACCGAGCAAAAGCGGTTAAGAAAACTACACAAGGCGTAGCGAAGCCCTCCAGACGTTGCAGCTTCTGGAGGGCTTTTTGTACGTTATCGGTGGACCAGACCGTTGGACCGGGTGCTGCGGAGTCAACTATATCCATCCAGCCACTTGCAGATGTAGTATGAACCTACTCCTGCCAGTACGGAGATAGAAAAGGCGGTTAAGTACGACAAGGCGTTCACCTCCTTCCGCTGGAAGGAGTCGCAGCGTGAGAATTATATCAAAAACAGGTGGAAAATAAAAGGATAAAGCGAAAATATAGAAAAAGCAACTGCCAGTTGCATCGATGTTACATTGGGTTTCTTTACTTCTTCACAATCTGCATTTATGCTTAAATTGGGCTCGGCAAGCAAAAGGCAACTTTAAATTATTGTACTATGAATGAGAATGACAATGAAAATAACAAGGAAATTTATTGCGGGTGTTCTTATCGTTTACATGATTAGCATGGGGCCTACAATGGTGTATATTACAGGAAATGTAAGGCCCAAAAAGGCAAGTGTAGTGTATTGACGACATGGAAAATTCAGAGGAATGGGGGAATCGATATGTACAATAGGCAGTTTATGCACCATATCAGAGAGGAACTGGGCTGAAAATATTCCTCTTTTCAATGCTGGGAAGGCCGAATTAAAATCGTAAGTGTGGGCGTATGAACATCAGTTCTGTAGAAGTATGTTCATGCGCATTTTTGTTTTATAAGGAGCAATAATGTGCTGGAGAAGAGAGTGAAAAAATTCGTTTTATACATTTGCTTGAGCATATGTATCTGTTTGCTGTATGGATGTAAAGATGCAGAAGAAAAAAAGGCAAGCGAAAAGGAATGGAATTTTTCTGAACTCTTGGGAAAACAAGATTTTTCTGTAGACGCAAAAGAGCTCGGAACCGCAGCAAAAGGAACGGTGATATGTTATGAAAGAAATCCAAATGTAATTGAATTGAGACTAATTTCATTTGTTAGCATTGGCCCTGAAGATTGGGGCGGCGTAGCATTTTATTTTCCTCCGGGGTGTGAATTGGTGGATGTTTTATGCACATTCCCAAACCATATTGAAAAATTCGATAATGTCTCATATTTTGAAATATGGAATACAGGAAATACAGATGGAAGATACACTCTTGGGGTTGAAGTTGGGCGGTCTCATGAATACATTCCGGTTGGAGGTGGGAATGGAATTATAATAATAGATGCGTTATTTCATGGAGATTTGGATAAGGGCAAAGAACTGAGGTTCGCTGTAGAATGTGGAGCAACTTATGAAGATGGAACGATTATATGGGGAATAGATGATGACGAAGTGGTTGTCGAAATTTCTCATATACCTGAGAAAGGAGAAAAATAATGAAGAGAAGTTTTCGTTTCTTGAGTGTGATTGTTATTTGCTGTATGCTAATAAATATGAGTGGAATGACTTGCTATGCATCAACAGATACAATTATTAGGTCAACAGAAAAATCAAATTCATTGTCGTATGGATATCCAGAATGGGCAGATGTCTATGCAGCAAGTTCTATCGCATTTATGGGAGCAGAGTGGTCAAGCGCGAGGCAGGCATGGGCCTTTAATTATAAATTCGCAGGAACAGCATCAGCAAATTGGCGTACTGGATATGATGCAGATCTTATTAGAATGGCTTGCATGGAGATAAGCTGCACATCGAATCAGGATAATGCTGCTTTTTGGACAAGTTCGAGCCCGCAATATTTGGGTTCAGCGCCAGAATCGACTGGGTCAGAACCGGATTATGCGGCTGTAGCGAGTGCAGTGGTCGGGCTTGCAATTACAGCAATTAATAATCTTGGGGCATCATATGTATGGTCGGTTTTGAGTCTGTTAGATGCAATGAAGAGTACCAACGACGGGGAAACTTCACGAAGTGATTATCTTTATCGGGAATGGATGTGGTCACCGGATGAGTCAGATGTTGGACAGTTTTTCTGGTTCATAGTGGATGTTGAGCCTAATGAAACAGTGCAGATTTCTACAGAATACTATATTCTTGGCCCAGGGTATGAGTTATTGGAAACAGGTACATCGTATCGAAATTTGGAGGCTGGTACTGCAGGGAAATCTTCGATGCCTATGAATCCTGAAATAATGAGCAAAGAAGAGCGAGATATGTATGGAATCGAAACAATTGGCAGGGAGGAGTTTGCATCAAAGGCAAAAGAGCTTAATATATCGAAGAGGAGTCAGAAAGAGTTTCTGGATTCTGGAGATGAAGAATTTTATTATGCTCATAATTTTGTCGAGTATGAAGTTGTAGAGAGTGGAAACGAGGTGCCAGAAATTGATGGGAACAACCTTACAGAAGAAGCTCTAAGTAAAAATATTGCATATCAAATTCGCCGCAGTGATAAGATTGTAAGAGCTCTGAGCGGTGGAGATGTGGATGAAAATCCTGAGAATGTGGCGATGAGGGAAAAACATGAAAATCGTATCAACGAATTAAAAGAGTTGCAAAGGGAATTGGAAGGAACGAATTTGACAAGAAATAGAAGCGTTGAGGGTATGTACATGGAGTATAGGCAGATCATTGGAGGATGAGACAACGGACCAATATCATTAGCTCAGAAGATCTTGGTATTTTGTAAAACCGGAAAATAAAGGTGGAGCGGTACAAGTAAATCTGCGTTTTTCCAAATTGGAGGTCGTTATATATTGTCTAAAAAAACACCAGTGGCATCGTCCACTGGTGTTTTTTTGCTATTATGATGTGTTGACAAAATAATTTTTCTATATATAATGTATATAAATTATATAATTAAATTAGGCAAAGGAGATGCTGCAATGAAAGTAATCGCAATAGCAAATCAAAAGGGCGGCGTGGCGAAGACGACCACGACGCACAATTTGGGCGCTGCGCTGGCTGCTGAGGGAAAAAACGTGCTGCTGATCGATCTGGACAGCCAGGCCAGCTTGACGATCAGCGTCGGCATGGAGCCGCTGGAGGTTCCGAAGACGATTGTAGACGTTCTGAAGAAAGACGGCGCACCGATCCGCGAGTGCGTACAGAAAATCAATGACCGGCTGCACATAGTGACGTCGATTATTGACCTGGCTCCGATGGAGATGGAGATGCTTTCGCGGGCGAGCCGGGAGAAGATCCTCGACCGGGCGCTGAAGCCGATCAAAGACAGCTATGATTATATTCTGATCGATTGCCCGCCGCAGCTCTCAATCCTCACGATCAATGCGCTTTCCTGCGCGGACGGCGTTCTGATCCCTGTCAAGACGGACTACCTGGCATACCGTGGCCTGACGCAGCTGCAGGACAGCATTCGGGAGATCCAAGAGCTGATTAACCCGGAGCTGAAGGTGCTGGGTGTGATTGCGACACTCTACGATGCGCGGGTATCGGACGATAAAGATATTCTTGCGCTGCTGAAGGAAGAGTATAATCTCGTCGGGGTTGTAAAGCGGCTGGCAGTGGCGAAGAAAGGAATTTATGACGGCCTGGCGGTCGTGGAGCAGGCACCGAGCAGTGAAATTGCGAAAGAATACACGGCAATTGCGAAGATGATTATAAGCGGAAAGTTCGACCGGGAGGATATTGAAAATGGGTAATTTGAAAGAGCGTGAGAGCCGACGTAAAGCGTCTGTTGTTGGCAGCATCATTGAGCAGCAGCCGGCAGAGGAGACAACGCAGCGTAGTTCTGGCCGCGGCCGACCGAAGGAGGATCGGGAGCTGCGGAAGAGGGTGAGTTTGTCTGTGCTGCCGAGCCTGTATGAAGATATTCAGAAAATTGCCTATGTCGAAAGACGCAGCGTCAGTGAGCTGCTCAGTGATCTGATGGCGCAGTACCGGGATCAGCAGAAATCGGCACTTTCGGAGTATGAAAAGGTCAGAAAATGAAAGAGGCAACTCAGAGTTGCCTAGATGTAAACCACGTGTGGTTTACATCTAATGGGATCTGAATATAGAATCAGGAGTGTAAAGCGCATGACTCTTAGAGAAAAGCTAATCGTGTTAAGGGATAAAGCTGGAATAACGCAAATGGCGCTGGCTCATCAGCTCGGTGTGTCCAGGCAGGCAGTTACCAGATGGGAAAGCGGAGACACAGCACCGTCCATGGACAAGCTGAAGGCGTTGGCGAAGATCTACGGCGTATCATTGGATTGGCTGTGCAGTGATAAGTGCGAATTTTCCGAAAACACGGAAATAGAAAGAGAGCGGAAAGACGCGCAAGAACAAATACGGAACGAGGAACTGCCAGCCTGTAAAGAGAAGAAATTTGGAAAGCACAGAAAGCTGCTGATTGCTATTATTGGGACAATTATCGCAGCACTGATATTTACGCTGCTATTGATAAGCAGAGATGGGGAGCGCTTAAAAAAGGAAAACCCAAGACCGGTAGATGATCTGACATCCGACGATATAAGCAACGATCCAGAAATCGGATTTGATTTTGATTGGTAACTATGGAGGAACAATTTATGAAAATCAGAATAAAGAGCCTGATATGCCTTGCTATGGTGGTCAGTATGATTCTGGGTTGCTTAGTAGTAAATGTAGCTGCAACTGGAGAAATTCCGAAAGATGTAGCTCGGCGTGCATCTGGTAGCTTTAAGATTACAGTGAAACCGGGGGTAATTGCGAAAGGCAATACAAAGTTTCCACTTGATGCTGGAGAAACAGTGACAGTTAAGGCATCGTATACACCGTATCCAACGAGTGTAGATGTTGGGCTGATTGATGAAGACGGAATTTTCCATTACGAAACCGTTGAAAATGGATCAATAGATATAACGTTTTCAATCAGCGAGCGCGGAAACTACGTTTTTGGAATCAGAAATAATAGCAGCCTGGATATTGAAGTTTCTGGGTATGTAAAATATTGAACTGTACGGTATCTTAAAAGTGGCCGCTTTATAAAGATAGAAGGTGTTCCAACAAATACACATTACAGGAGGAGATAGCAATGAAAAAATTAGTTGCACTTTTGCTCGCAGTGTGCGCCATTTGCAGTATGTTTACAATTGTAGCATCTGCAGCTGCGGTGACTAGGGAAGTTCCGATGAGAAGTGAAACGGTTAAGGCTGATTTTGCGACTATTTTTAGCGGGTCTAGAGAGTCGAGTGAAAAACTCGGTATGATTTGGAAAGGAGACAAATTCCGCACATCGTCGGATAAAGACGCTACATGGTGGTATGGGCTTGCTGGAAAAGATACTGAGTTTTACAAAAAGTTTGGAAATACGTATGGATATGTGATGTCTGAACGGTTTAAGTAATATTTTTTGGCCTTCCTATAAGCATGGCTATAGGAAGGCCATTATAAAATCTAGATCATGGTGCGTGAGATGAAAAGAAGAATTGTAGGTATCGTACTTTTAGTTGCACTTATTTTCTTTATAACAGCGTGTGAAGATAGCAGACGGTCAGTAAATAGTAATACAGATGAGTTTTTGCTGAGTGAAAATAAAAAAACGCTGACACTAGCGGGAATTGGAATTAGAAATAGCGATTTTACTAATATTGTAGCAGAGTTTAATTCATCTGATTCTCAATATCAAATCAAATTAAACGATTATGGCGACTTTGCAGAAACAATTGAGCAAGCAGAAGTAGCGTTAAAAACAGCTGTATTGTCTGGAAATATCGCTGATATGATTTGTTTTGAGAATATCTCGCCGCTGCCGTTTATTGCATCTGAGGCGCTGATGGATATGGATGTTTTGTTTTGTGATGATGAAAGAATTAAGGAGAGCGACATCCTTATTTGGAAAGCACTGCACGAGTATGGCGGGTTGTATATAATTGCGCCTACATTTAAAATTGACACAATTTGTTGTTCACAAGAAACGTTCGACGACCATAAAAACTGGACGGTATCAGAATATTTGCAGATGGAACGTGAGTTGGATCCTGGACAAGATATGATTTACTATATGGACTTGGAGGAGTTTATAACAGGAATTGGAAGCAGATATCTGCGAGAAAAAATGGATATAAAGAACGCAACGTGCGATTTGGAAGATAAAGAATTCATTGAACTGTTGAAAGGAGCGGTGCAAGCAAAAGAATATAAAACGGAATTTGATCCTACCACAGGTGTTCCACAAAGAATTGTGGATGGCTCTTTGATTTGCTGCTATGTTGAACTTGCAGATGCTTCTAAGATTGCATTTGATCGCTATCGTGGCGGGGAAACGCTGGCCTATATTGGATGGCCAACAGTTGACGGCTCTGGAGGAACAGACGTTGGCTTACAGTACCCTATTGGTATTAGTGCGATAACAGAATATACAGACGGGTGTTGGGAGTTTGTAAAATTCCTGCTGAAAAGAGGAGCATCACTTACAAGTACACCAGGAATTCCAACCTATGCGCCATTGCTGATGGAGCATATGGAAATACTAAATGGAAACGAAGAAATTCCGTGGAAAGTAGAATATACGGATATAGAAATAATCGAAACATTAGCGAAGAACAGCGAAGCAATGACGTTTTACGATAAAAATGCAATCGAAATCGTTTTAGATGAAGCAAGTAGGATATTAAAAAAAGAGGAAACGCCAGAGGATGCCGCTAAAGCAATTCAAGCGAGAGTTAATTTGTTTATGCAAGAACAATATGGTTAAATACAAGCTGTGCCAGAAAGGAGAAAATTATGAAAAAATGTATGTGTATTTTACTTGCTGTAGCAATGCTGCTGTGCATGAGTGTGAATGCTTTTGCTATAAGCAACAATAGTGACGAGAAAGATAAGCCTATTGTACTAGATGGTGATGGTTGCTTCGTTTTTACACCGGAAACACCAAGGAACATCAAGGAATATGCAGCAAGAGTTTTTCCGGATTTTTTTAATGATTATATGATAGCTAACGATAAAGATTTTACTGGGGAAGTTATTTCATTAGGTAGCCCAATTAACGTAAAGGAGGCAGATAGCGAGAACAGAATTTATCATTTCCCTGTTATGCAAGGGGGAACTTTTGTAATGATGTTGTCGGTATATTCAGTTCCGTTCGATGACGGAACATATCCCACACAACTTATGCCAAATCGCATTTTGAAGAGCTTGAGCAAACTCAAAGGACAATCCTCGATCGAGCGGCCAATCGAGTTTATTTCTGATGAAAATGGACTACATGGGGAAATAAATACATCCATGGTCGGTACAGAAAATAACGAAATAAAAATGCGAGGCAGTCAGCAGAATTCTGAGGAGCAAATGAAGATTGTGGATGTGACTGCGCCAGTAACTGAGATTGTGATGCGCAGCGCAGATAATGTTGCCGAAACAAGAAGCGGCTATGGAAACCCATTGACCGGCATCTACAGTGTGGCGCAAACTGTAGATGGAACATTTAGCTATACCGGGACAAATACAAGAAATTGGTGTGGAGCAGCAATGACGGCATCTATCATCAATTACAAATGTGGAAAAAGCTTAACGGCGAAAGATATAACCAAGGCAGCACTTGGGAGTGCAATTGACGCAGGAATTTCAAATAAACAAATTATTGATATTGCAGGAAAGTATGACCTCTCTCCGACAAGCGGAAACCCGCTTAGTTATACAAGTGTAAAGACGGAAATTAATGCAGGACGTCCCATATATATGCAAATGCAAAGGCCAGAAGGAACTGAAAAAAAATACCATGCATTAACATTGATTGGATATGATTCTACGACATATACAGTTCTTAATCCATGGTTTGAGGATGCATATACGATAGCAAAAAACAATGATGGAAGTAAAGTAACATATTTTGATGAAGATGGAGAGAGAACATATACATGGTATACCAGTATTTATAATTGGAGTTGAAAATAAAAGGCGAACAGGCTGCAGCTTGTTCGCCTTTTTGTATAGAAAAAAGGCGAGAACAGCAGGTGGTTTTCAGAAGTTTAGCCTACAAGAAAGGTAGTTCGCAGATGTCGCTGAGCAGTGGATGCGGCCAAAGTTGTATGAGGGCTATTCCACCCAATTCTCAACGGATAGATCAGGCACACGCTCAAATTCTTGGATGTTGTTTGTGACCAGAATCATATCTTCAGATCTGGCGTGCGCGGCAATCAGCATATCTAATGGGCCAATCGGCGTGCCCCTATCCTGTAGATATCCTGTTGTACAATGCTGCGTGGCTGCGTGGTTTTATTGACCGAAAAAATTCGTGCAGAAGCATTACTGCCAGGATAATTGGAGCTGCCGGTGGTTATCGGCACAGTCTCTCAAATAGAGGTTAATCAGGGTCTGATAGGGGATGCCTTTTGCGTCGGCCAGAGACTTGAAGTAGTCGATGGTGCTGCCGTCGATGTTGATGGTGATCTGCTTTTTCAGCCGGTTCGCGTAGGGATTTTTTCTTGGATTCAGCTCGCTGATGTTATATTCATCTCTCATACTATCACCTCAAATTCCATCAAGATAAATGCGTTGCTCGGTTTTGGTTGCCGGCCTTGCCGAGATAATACGGATGCAGTTTTCGTTGTCACGGTAGCAATGGCTCACAATGCAAATTTTCTGCGATTTGATCGATCCGATAATGAGGAAGCGATCTTCTTCAATGGAGTGATCCGGATCGTCAAATAGAATGGCAAACTCGTCGTAAAAGACCTCCTTTGCTGCCTCGAAAGATAAGCCGTGCTTCTTTTTGTTGATCTCATTCTTGTTGGGGTCCCACTCAAATCTTAGTGTGTCCATAATTATATTATACATACAAAATAATTATTGTCAAGGCAACTAAGCGGAGATACAAAACCTGCGCGATTGGTTGTATAGGCAGCGGCGATACCGAAGTTTTCTCGCTGGCACGGCGAATACTCGATGAGCGCATTGCTCGGTGGCGACAACGGACAGCCGACAGGAAAGGCGGTTCGTTGTCGCCACCGAGCAGGGGAGGCGTCCGCAGACGCCCGGGGTTTACCCCGCCCGGCGCTGTGCGCCGGGGAACTCCGGGCATCTTGGATGCCTAATAACGGTTTACCCGTTTGCGCGAATGCGTGAACGGGTAAACCGTTATATCCGTATATACTCAGTTTATGTTGACTTTATCAGCATAGTATGGTAAGATGGGCTTGAATAGAAAAGGACGGTAAATTAGGACTGGCTGGGAGGGAAAACAAATGACAATTAAGGACTATATGCGAAAGGTTGAATCAGAAAAAATGACGCCGAAAGATTCGGCTGGAGCCAGTTTCACCGATGCGATGATGGAAACAACTGAAATTTGGAGTAACGATGCTTGCGTGGGCTATTTTCTACGGGCGGCACAGATCGTTGGCCTGGATCAGGCAGACACTAGAAAGGTCGTGGAGGCGTTCAATACGGCTTTTGATGGAACTTCCGTTGATGAGGCAGCGGATATTTACTGCAAATACTGAGCGGCTGGAAAGGCTCAGTGAATTTTACAGAAAACTCGTCTGGGCGAGGGTAAATAGTAATTAGGCCCAGAGCGTCCCGGCAGCTGCCGGGGGTTTAGCAGTTTTTATTTTAGAGCCGCTAAAAAGGTATGATGCACCTTTGT
>OGQV01001857.1_pt1 | contig 14190 bp, 16 predicted proteins | sample 1553311 | NCBI WGS metagenome assembly OGQV01 (sample SAMEA2579976, study PRJEB22360) | human gut metagenome
TTGCCCCGAGACCCCACCAACTTTTTGAAAAAAGTTGGATCAAAAACTTTATTCGTCGCTTCGCTGTGCGTTATTTCACCGCTTTTATAATCGAACAATCGTTACCGTTTTCCACCGTGACGGTGAAGCCGACTTCTTTTAACAGTGCAGTTTCGTGCTCTTTTGTCAGCGGGATATCGAAGTGGACGAACGTGTCGTCGGGAATGTTTTCTTTGCGGCGCTTGCGGCTCCACGTTTCGCGCAGCAGGTTTTCTTCTTCGTCACAGCAGGCGAAGTAATCGCCGTTTACAAACATACCGCCGGGCGTGAGACAGTCATAGATGCGTTTGAAGAGCCGGCGCTTTTTCTCCGGCAGAAAGTGGTGCAGCGATTCAAACGAGATGACGGCGTCGAACGCACCGGGAAACGGCACGGCAAAGTAGCTGCCGCACAGCAGCGTGAGGTCCTTATCCCCATGCTTTTTCATGAGGGCGTCGAGCATATCGGGCGAAAGGTCAATGCCGATGACGGAAATATCCGTGCGCAAATTGTAGAGCGCGTCGAGCTCCAGACCCGTGCCGCAGCCGAGGTCTAAAATGCGCTTGGCGCTTTCTGGCACAGCGCGGGCGAACTGCTTGTAGTCTTCGCCCCAGAATTTTGTCATGCGTGCTTCGTATTCCGGCAGGCGCTTGCGGAAAAACGCGCCCATTTCTTCAAGCGGGGCGCTTTCGATCTCGCAAAGCCAATTTTTTAAGTCTTCCAAATATTTTTCTTTGTTTTGTACATTGATGTCCATGTTTTTTCTCCAAATTCTTTAAATGAGAACACTGCGTTATTTTGCGCAGAATTTGCGGATGGCGCCGCGCAGCAACTGCCGCAGCTCATTTTCCTCCGCAATAAGTGAACCCGCGTACAGCGCTTCGGCGATGCCGAACGTGTAAAACCGCACGTCGCGATAAACGGCTTCGGCTTCCTTTACGGTGAGCCCGTACTGCACCGCCGTGCAGTCGATGGCCTCGCGGTTCCACGGGCTCGAGATGATCTGCGGCACGGTGCGGCTGGACATCAAGGTGTTGTTCGGCGGCGCGGTGCGCCTGCCGTATTCGTTCGATAAAAACAGGACGCCGAACAGATTGCGCCTGTCGCGGGCGAGCAGAATGTGCGCAAAGCTGATCGTGAACAGGTAGTCCGATTTATCGAGGTACTGCGCGACGAAGGATTGATACGTGCCGTCTAAATATTCGATGACGGCGCGGCGGAAAGTTTCCATGCTGCCGAAGTTGCGGAAAACGGGCTGCACGGAGCAATTGAGTTTAGCGGCGACGCTGCGGACATTGAGTGCATCTGCGCCTTTTTCCAGTGTGATGGCGGCGCCTGCCTCAAGCAGCATTTCCGCCGTGATGTGCGGTGTTCTTGCCATAGTTTCCTCCCGGGTGCGGTTCAGCTGATGAGGATAAAATATCGAATGTTATTTCATTTGTCAAGCGCGAATTTGAAATAAAACGGAATTCTTTTGAAATGGAGATATATTGCAAAGTTTTGCGGCGCATGATACAATAAATTGAAGAAAATCACCGGGAGGGTGTTCTATGAATTTTCGGAAAACGTTAAAATCGATCGGGATCATCCCCGTTATTCAGATCAACGATGCGGAAAAAGCAGTGCCGCTGGCGCTGGCGCTGAAAAAAGGCGGGCTGCCCGCGGCGGAGGTGACGTTCCGCACAGACGCGGCGGAGGAAGCCATTCGCCGTATTAAGATAGAGGTGCCGGACGTGTGCGTGTGCGCCGGTACGGTTTTGAACGTAAAGACCGCAGAGCGCGCCGTGAAGGCGGGCGCTTCCGCGATTATCAGTCCGGGCACGAACCCGGAGGTGGTGCGCTGGTGCATTGCGCATCGTGTGCCGGTCATCCCCGGCTGCGCGACACCGACGGAGGTGGAAGCCTGCATGCGCATGGGGCTCGATTTTGTGAAGCTGTTCCCGGCGGAGGTTGTGGGCGGCGTGAAAATGCTGAAGGCCCTCGGCGGTCCTTACGGCAATATGAAATTCATGCCCACCGGCGGTATCAGCGCGCAGAACGCGGCGGAGTACCTTGCGCTGCCGAACGTGCTGTGCTGCGGCGGCAGCTGGATGGTGCCGGGGGGGCTCCTGGACGCCGGAGATTTTGACGCCATTGAGGCGCTGGCACGCGAAGCGGCGCAGATTGTAAAGAAATGATTTTGTAAAACGAAAAACAGGACAAAGCGCATCCGAAAACGCTTTGTCCTGTTTTCTTCATTTATGGGTGCGGTGTGGGCAAATCCCCAGCGTGTCGCGCCCGTATAAACTCCCCGTTGTCCTTCATCCCTTTTGGATCGGACACTTTCGTCACTTTCTGACAAAAGGTATCTTATCACATTCGCTTCCGTTTGTAAAGCCCCTTTTTAAACATTTTGTAAAAAAGCAGCAGAAAAGTTTTTATGAGATTTAGGAAATTTTAAAGAGCGTTGTCTGTACATTTCAAAAAGAGGCTCAATGTTTGAATTTCAAAGCCTGACGCGTCAGAGAGAAGATACCGGTCATGTATTCCTCGTGGATGTCCGCCTGCATACGGAAAACGGGCATGTGGTTTTCCGGGATGCTCTGCTTGCAGTAATCGATGATGTCTTTTTCGCGCACGTTCAAGGTGGCAGAGCCGGTGAGGAAGAGGATGTCCGGGTTCAAAAGCGCGATGGTGCACACGGCGGCGGTCTGCATCAGCGGCACGATATTCTCGCCGTGAATCATGCGCGAGACGGTCTCGACTTTTGTAGCGGTGGAGTTGATGAGCGGCAGACTGATGAGCTCGCCCGCATATTTTGTACTGCCGACGATGATGTGTCCGTCCACCACGGTGCCCGCACCGGCGCTGCGGTGGCTCGGCCAGTAGAGAACGGAAAGGGAGTACGGGTGGTCGCAGGGGTTGCGCACGTAAAAGCCGTAGGACGTGAAGTGCATGTCGTTTTCCGTGATGACCGTGATGCCGAGCTGTTCTTCGAGTACCTTTTTCGGGTTGAAGCCGTTTAATGCCGGGAACGCAAGGGATTCAATGGCGCCTTCGCGGTCGGTGACGCCGGAAATGCCGATGCCGACTGCGCGGATGAGCGGATCTGCCTGCACCATCTGTGTGATGAACAGCGTGAGGTCCTCCGGCAGAATGTCGTTGAGCGGGCAAAATTTTTCCTGCAAGCTGTTTCCTTTTAAATCGCACACGCGCAGGGCGATGCCGCTCCTTTCCACGTCGTTATTAGCGGTATAAAGGCACAAAATGTGCGCGTAGTTTGGGTTGATGGAAAAGCGGCGCGCGGGACGGCCGCCGTTCGATGCGGCAAAGGCGAGCTCCAGCACCTGTCCGTCGTCGATCATCTCGCCGAGGAGCGCCGTACAGGCCGCAAGGCTTAACCTGCATTGCTCGGCAAGCTCTTTTTTTGTGGCGAAATCCGTGTGGTACAGCGCGCTGCGCAGAGCGGCGAGGTTATTCTGTTTTAAAGCGGCAGCGCCGCCGTGTTCTGTCATAATCGATTTCCTTCATTTCTGTTTCGGGCCGAGCCCGCATATTTTCAATACGAGCATATATTAGCATATTAAATGCACGATGGCAATGGATTTATGTTCCGATAAAAAATAAGTTTCCGGGAATTCATGGATTTTTCATAGACAATGCGCGAAAACTGTGTTATACTCTAAATTACTAATGTAACGGAGTGATCATAACTTGGAGCAGAAAGCTTTTGAACTGATACAGGAAAAATTGCAGGCAGCGTTAAACGAGCAGGGCTTTGGCGAAGCTGTGGCGCTGGAGACCGACAACGGCCGCGGCGTAATGTTTACGACGGGCGAAGTGGCCTACGGCCTTTTCTATGAGACGAAGCAGCGGCGCTTTGTGCTGCGCAGCGCGACGATGAAGACCCCGAAGGAGCCGGGCGACTGGCGTCAGCTTTCCATGTGGCTGTTCGATGAAGGCGAAAACACCATGCAGGACGCGGAGAGCATCGCGAACGACTTTCTTGAGCTCGTGCAGGGCTCTAAGCGCCGCGAGCTCGTGCAGACCGCGAAGAAGCGCCGCAAGAAGGACGAAGAGAACAACGCGGATCCGCAGTTCTTTCTCAACCGCTTGGTGCCGGTGTTCCCGGAGCTGCGCGACGAAATGAACGAGGAACGCATCGTGTACGGTCAGGTGCGCACGGCACTGTTTGCTGCTGAGAAGGTCGCGCCGAAGTGCGAGAATCTTGCGAAGAACTATAAGGACAGCGAGCCCATGAAGCGCATGTGCACCATTTTCTGCGACATGTACGCCGCGGGTGATATGGACACCCGTGCAGTCATTCAGTTCGGCGTTCTGAATAATATTAAGGACGAGGCGGCCATCCGGAATATCATCGCGAACTTTACGGACGGCTGCGACCTGCAGAAGGTGTATAAGCACTCCAGAAAACTCATCGGCAAGAACATCAAGCCCGAAAAGGTAAAGAAGAAGGGCAAAAAGGTGGAGGCACGCCTGAGCAACTGAAAAACCGCATAAAATCTCAAAATAGCTCTTGACAGCGGCGTATATCCTATGCTATTATAGGTATACCTCAAGTTGGGGGCTATTTTTTTGCGCCCAAATTTTGAGGGAGGCTGGGAGAACATCCCAAATTTTTTCCGTAAAACGGGAGGTGCCGTCATGAGAGTAAAGGTCGTTTTAGCTTGCACTGAATGCAAACAGCGCAACTACAACACAAAGAAGAACAAGAAGAATGATCCCGACAGACTTGAGATGAACAAGTACTGCAGATTCTGCAAGAAGCACACGCTCCACAGAGAGACGAAGTAAAGCGAGGAACGAAGTTATGGCCGAAAAAGCAAAAAAAGAAAACGGCTTTGTTCGCTTTACGAAGAAAGCGGGAAAGTTTTTCCGCGACTGCAAGGGCGAGATCAAAAAGATCGTTTGGCCTACGCCGAAGAACGTTTTCAAAAATGTGGGTGTCGTTCTTGCGACGATCATCCTGCTTGGTCTCTTCATTTTCCTGCTGGATACCGTCTTCATGAATTTGCTGGGTCTCGTCATGCAAGTGGCGAAATAAGCAGCGCGAATGATCGCGCGTTTATTTGAGAAGCGGAGGAATCGAAATGTCGGACGAAGCAAAATGGTATGTGGTTCATACCTATTCCGGGTATGAGAACAAGGTTGCGTCAAATCTGGAGAAGACGGTGGAAAACCACTCTTTACAGAATTTGATTTTTGAGATTCGCGTACCCACCGAAAAGGTCACAGAAGTTGCCGCAAACGGCAAGACCAAGGAAGTGGAACGCAAGATTTTTCCGGGTTACGTCATTGTAAAGATGATTCTCACGGATGAATCGTGGTACGCGGTTCGCAATATCCGCGGCTGCACGGGCTTCGTCGGCCCGTCTTCCAAGCCGATTCCGCTCACGGATGAAGAAGTGGAGCGACTCGGTGTGGAGACGAGGAATGTCGAAGTCTCCTACAATGTCGGTGACAGCGTCCAGATTACCGACGGCCCGCTTGAGGGCTTTATCGGAACAGTGGAAGAGATTGATGTGGACAAGAACCACATTCGCGTCATGGTTTCGATGTTCGGACGTGAAACCCCGGTTGACCTGGAACTTGACCAGGCGGAGCCGGTGGAATAACACACGGTAAATTGCGGTAATCCGCTTTTTATTGAGGGGGATACGTCCCCCTGTGGGAGGAACGCCTGAATTTTCACGGACGTTCCGCCATCAACCACGAATTTTGGAGGTGCAAACAAATGGCTCAGAAGGTTACGGGCTTTATTAAGCTCCAGATACCTGCCGGTAAAGCTACCCCGGCACCACCGGTTGGTCCGGCTCTCGGTCAGCACGGTGTTAACATCATGGCATTTACAAAGGAATTTAACGAGCGCACCAAGGGCGACGCTGGTCTTATCATCCCGGTCGTCATCACAGTATACGCAGACCGTTCCTTTACCTTTGTAACAAAGACGCCGCCTGCAGCAGTTCTTATTAAGAAGGCTTGCGGCATCGAAACAGCTTCGGGCACACCGAACAAGACAAAGGTCGCAAAGATTACCCGCGAGCAGGTAAAGAAGATCGCCGAGCAGAAAATGCCTGATCTCAACGCTGCATCCATCGAGAGTGCTATGAGCATGATCGCCGGTACTGCACGCAGCATGGGCATCGAAGTAGTCGATTGATTTGATTTTACCCGGGTGGGAGGAAACTCTCTGAGAATCCGATATCTACCACTTTAGGAGGAACATGAATGAAACACGGTAAAAAGTATGTCGATGGCGCAAAGCTCATCGAGCGCAGCCGCCTTTATGATACGCAGGAAGCGCTTGACCTCTGTGTCAAGACCGGTACAGCAAAGTTCGACGAAACCGTTGAAGTCCACGTAAAGCTGGGCGTTGACGGCCGTCATGCAGACCAGCAGGTCCGCGGCGCTATCGTCCTGCCGCACGGCACGGGCAAGACCGTCCGCGTGCTCGCAATCTGCAAGCCGGAGAAGGAAGACGAGGCTCGTGCAGCCGGTGCTGAATTCGTCGGCGGCAATGATATGATCCAGAAGATCCAGTCCGAAGGCTGGATGGACTTTGACGTCCTCATCACGACCCCGGATATGATGGGTATGGTTGGCCGTCTCGGTAAGATCCTTGGCCCGCGCGGCCTCATGCCGAACCCGAAGGCCGGCACCGTTGCTCCGGACATTGCACGTGCAATCACCGAAGCGAAGGCCGGTAAGATCGAGTATCGTCTCGACAAGACCAACATCATCCACTGCCCGATCGGCAAGGTTTCCTTCGGCACAGAGAAGCTGACGGAAAACTTCAACACGCTGCTGGAAGCCATCAACAAGGCAAAGCCGGCTGCTGCTAAGGGCCAGTACATCCGTTCCTGCGTTGTTGCTGCAACGATGGGCCCGGGCGTGAAGATCAACCCGAACAAGGTTGGCTAAGATTCGTCTGAATCTTAAATTTAAGGCTTGACAGAGTTCTTCTGCCATGCTATAATTACAAAGCTGTTTACCTAAGACAGCAGGTGCACCGGTTTTCCGGGCTGAAAGGTTTTACCGCCTGCCGAGGGAGCGGAAAAGTTACTTTGTACTTTTTATGCCTTCCTGCGGTAAGTGGGAAGGCATTTTTAGTTTTCGCACCGAGGAAAATCGTTCATTTTGGCGCTTTTCCAAATCATAACTGAAAGGCGAGGTGAATATTTTGCCCAGTAAAAGCGTTTTGGAAACAAAGCAGGCAATTGTTGCTCAGCTGAAGGATAAGGTCGCTAACAGCGTATCCGGTGTTGTCGTAGACTACAAGGGTATCACTGCAGAGGCCGACACAAAGCTCCGTAAGGAACTGCGTGAAGCCGGCGTTGAGTACACTGTCGTTAAGAATACTCTTCTCAAGCGTGCTATCGAAGGCACCGAGATCGAGGGTATGTCCGAGGTTCTCGAAGGCACAACCGCTCTGGCTGTTTCTCACGAGGATCAGATCGCTCCGGCAAGAATCCTGAACAAGTTTGCAAAGGATTCCGACGGTAAGTTCGTGATTAAGTCCGGCTACATGGACGGTAAGGTCATGTCTCCGGCAGAGATCGCTGCAATCGCAGATCTCCCGAGCAAGGAAGGTCTTGTTCAGATGCTGCTTAGCGTTCTCGTATCCGGCCCGCGTGGTCTTGCTATTGCACTTAGTGAAGTTGCAAAGGCTCAGGAAACTGCATAAGTTTGCAGGATAATTTTCAATTTAAAATTTTAGGAGGATATTACAATGGCTGATATCGCAAAGTTTGTTGAAGAAATCAAGTCCATGACCGTTCTCGAGCTCAACGAGCTGGTCAAGGCTATCGAAGAGGAGTTCGGCGTTTCCGCTGCTGCTCCGGTTATGGTCGCTGGCGCTGGCGCTGCTGCTCCGGCTGCTGAAGAGAAGACCGAGTTCGACGTTGTTCTGAAGTCTGCTGGCGCAAACAAGATCAACGTTATCAAGGTTGTTAAGGAAGCTACCGGCCTGGGCCTGAAGGAAGCTAAGGCTATGGTTGACGAGGCTCCGAAGACCATTAAGGAAGGCGTTTCCAAGGACGACGCTGAGGCTCTTAAGACGAAGCTCACCGAGGCTGGCGCTGAGGTCGAACTGAAGTAATTTTTACTTCACCTTATAATTGTCTGATTCAAGATCCGCAAATGCAGTTCGCTGTGTTTGCGGGTCTTTTTTCTTTTCGGTTATATGGTTTTCTGAAATATAACTTGGCATCTTTGTTCACAAAATAGTCATTGCTTTTTGGTTTTTATCGGTCTATAATATGTTTATTCCTTAACAGTTCAAAAATGAACAATTCAGTTTTAAACTGTTTTTTGAAAATGGACATCGTTAAGAACTTTTGGCGATGTTCAGCGGTAAGCAACAGGAGGTGCGAGGAATGAAGCGAGACGAGCAAGCGTGTACGGCCGTGCCGTTTCACGACGGGCTTGCGGAGCACTTAACGCAGATCGCGCGCATCATCAATACGGAGCTGCGCAAGGTGCTGGCGGATGAAGACCTTTCCGCGGTGGAATCCGGTGTGATCATGTGCCTTTCCACAACAAAGGTCGATACGGCCGGGCGCATTGCGCGGCGCATGGGTGTTTCGCGCTCGTTGATGAGTAAGGCGGTAGACCACCTTGTGCGCGGCGGATGGATTGAAACAAAACCGGACCAAAACGACCGTCGCATGGTACATTTGGTTTTGTTGCCGAAAGCCGAGCCGGCTGTTAAGCGGTGCAGAGAGCTGAAGCATGAATATTATGAAAAAATGTGCGCCGGTATCAGCCCGGAAGACATGCAGGTCTTCCACCGCGTCATGGAGCAAATACGGCGAAACCTTGAAAACTTTACCGAGACGGGCAGATACCCGGAGATGAGAAAGGAGAAAACCGAATGAAATTGCTGAAAACGTACCTAAAGCCGTTTGCGGCGCTGGTGCTGGCGTGCATTCTGCTGCTTTTCGGGCAGGCGATGTGTGACTTGACATTACCGAACCTGATGAGCGACATTGTGAACACCGGCATTCAGCTTGGCGGTGTGGATGAGGCTGCACCTGCGGTTTTGAACCAACAGGCCGTTGACTTATTGACGCTGTTTATGAACGACGCGGAGGCGGGGACGTTCAAAAACGCCTACACGCCCGTGGAGCACGGCAGCGATGAAGAGACGAAGCTTGCGAAAACCTACGAGAATATCAAGGACATGGATGCGGCCGCTTTAAGCGAAGATGCAGACGTGCAGGCGGTGGGCGATGCCTACGGTAAAGCGGCGTATGCGTTCATGACGTTTCTGAAGGATTACGGCGCACAGACCGGCCAGGCGGTGGACACCGAAAGCGGCGTGCAGGACATGGATATGAGTCAGCTTTATGCCATCGTCCCCATGTTACAGCAGATGCCGAAAGAGACGTTCAGCGACGCGATTGATTCTGCCGAAAACGCGCAGTCGATGATCGGCTCGCAGGTGGGCGCGACGTTTACAAAGCTGTTCTATAAGGAACTCGGCGTCGATTTGGACGCAAAGCAGATGCGCTACATTGTGATGAAGGGCCTCGAGATGCTCGGCATCGCGCTGCTCGGCGTGCTGGCGGCGGTGCTCGTCGGCTTCTTCGCGTCGCGCATTTCGTCCGGCGTGGCAAAGCAGATGCGCAGCGATGTGTTCCGCAAGGTGGAAAGCTTCTCCAACACGGAGTTCGATAAATTTTCCACCGCATCGCTCATCACGCGCACGACGAACGACGTGACGCAGGTGCAGATGCTTATTTCCATGGGTCTGCGTTTAATGTGCTACGCGCCGATCATGGGCGTGGGCGGCATCATTTTCGCGCTGCAAAAAAGCGTTTCGCTAAGCTGGATCATCGCGCTCGCGGTCATCGTTTTGCTGGGGCTTGTCATCGTACTTTTAAACGTTGCAATGCCGAAATTCAAGAGCTTGCAGCGTTTGACGGACAGATTAAACCTCGTCAGCCGCGAGAATTTGAGCGGCATGCTTGTGGTACGCGCGTTTACGAATGAGAAATTCGAGGAGGCGCGCTTTGATAAGGCGAATGAAGACCTCACCCGCACAAACCGCTTTACCCAGCGCGTGATGAGCATTACAATGCCGATCATGATGCTCATCATGAATCTTGTCACGCTGCTCATCATGTGGGTGGGTGGGCACGCCATTGCGGAATCCACCATGCAGGTAGGCGACATGATGGCGTATATCCAGTACACGATGCAGATCATCATGTCGTTCCTGATGATTTCGATGATCTTCATTATGGTGCCGCGCGCCATGGTTTCCGCAGACCGTGTGCAGGAGGTGCTGACGACGGAGCTTTCCATTAAGGAGCCGGAAAACCCGGTTACACTCGGTAATGAAAGCGGTGAGCTGCGTTTTGACGACGTTTCCTTCCGCTACGGCAACGCCGAGGAAGATACCTTGAGCCACATTTCGTTTACCGCCAAGCCCGGCCAAACGACGGCGTTTATCGGCGCGACGGGTGCGGGAAAATCGACGCTCATCAACCTCATCCCGCGTTTTTACGATGTCACCGACGGCGCAGTTTACCTGAACGGCAAGGATATCCGCACGCTTTCGCAAAAGGAACTGCGCGATAACATCGGCTACGTGCCGCAGAAGGCCATGCTGTTCTCCGGCACAATCGATTCCAACATCAAGTACGGCAAGGAAGACGCCGATGTGAACGAGGTGCTGGCAGCGCTCGATTGCGCACAGGCTACGGAATTTGTCAGCGAATTGCCGAACGGCGTGGAAAGCTCCATCGCGCAGGGCGGCAGCAACGTTTCCGGCGGCCAGAAGCAGCGCCTTGCCATTGCCCGTGCGCTCGTGAAAAAAGCGCCGGTGTATATTTTCGATGATAGCTTCTCCGCGCTCGATTTCAAAACGGATGCAAAGCTGCGCCGTGCACTGACGAAATACACGGAAAACGCTGTCGTGCTCATCGTCGCGCAGCGCGTTTCCACCATCATGAACGCCGAGCAGATTATAGTGCTGGATGAAGGCAAAATCGTCGGCAAGGGCACGCACAAAGAGCTTTTGAAAACGTGCCCGGAATACCGCGAGATTGCGGAAAGTCAGCTTTCAAAGGAGGAATTGGCATGAGCGAACCGAAAAGAAACGCACCGCGTCCGCACGGGCCCGGCAGAGGCATGATGCCCACCGAAAAAGCCAAGGACTTCAAAGGCAGCTTTAAAAAGCTTATTTCGTATCTTTCTCCGTTTAAGTTTAAAATACTCATCGTCGTCATTTTCGCGGCGCTTTCCACCGTGTTCACGATCGTCGGCCCGAAGATCCTCGCAAAAGCGACCGATGAGCTGACAGCCGGCTTGATGCGCATCATCACCGGCGCTGCGGAGGGCATTGACTTTGGCTATATCGCGAAAGTTTTACTGTTCCTTGTGGGGTTATATGCGTTGAGCGCGCTGTTCTCCTACATTCAGGGCTTTACGATGTCCGGCGTTTCGGCGAAGGTCTCGTACAACATGCGCCGTGCCATTATGGAGAAAATCGACCGCCTGCCCGTCTCGTATTTTCACAAAACGAGTCAGGGTGACGTGCTTTCCCGCATCACGAACGATGTTGACACGCTCAGCCAGAGTCTTAACCAGAGTATCACGCAGCTTATCACGTCTGTGTGCTCCATCATCGGCGTGCTTATTATGATGCTTTCCATCAGCTGGCAGTTGACGCTTGTCGCACTGTGCATCGTGCCGATTTCGTTACTGCTTGTCGGACGCATTGTGAAATCCTCGCAGAAATATTTCGTCGGCCAGCAGGAATACCTCGGCGCGGTGAACGGCCACGTGGAGGAAATGTACGGCGGGCACGTCGTCGTGAAGGCGTTTAACGGCGAAGCGCGCTCCATGGAGAAATTCGAGTGCGAAAACGAAAAGCTCTATAACGCGGGCTGGAAGTCGGAGTTCCTCTCCGGCTTGATGCAGCCGATCATGGGCTTTGTGGGCAATCTCGGCTACGTTGTGGTGTGCATTTTAGGCGCATCTATGGCGGCAAGCGGCAGCATGACCATCGGCGGCATTCAGGCGTTCATCCAGTATCTGCGCAGTTTCACGCAGCCCATCACCCAGATGGCGAGCATTTCGAGTCAGGTACAGCGCACCATGGCGGCGGCAGAGCGCATTTTCAATTTCCTTGATGAGCCCGAGATTGTCGAAAAAACGCCGAAATACACCGTGGAAAACAGCAATATCCGCGGCGACATTCGCTTTGACCACGTTTGCTTCGGCTACGAAGACACCGACGAGACTGTCATCCACGATTTCTCCGCCGATGTGAAAGCGGGCCAGAAAATCGCTATTGTCGGCCCGACGGGTGCAGGCAAAACGACTATGGTAAAGCTTCTCATGCGCTTCCACGACCTTAAATCCGGCAGGATCTACCTTGACGGCAAGGACATCACGGAGTTTGCCCGCGGCGACCTCAGAAAAGAATTCGGCATGGTTCTGCAGGACACGTGGCTTTACAGCGGCACCATCATGGAGAACATCCGTTACGGCCGCTTGGACGCGACGGACGAGGAGGTCATTCAGGCGGCAAAAGCAGCGCAGGTTGACCACTTTGTGCGCACACTGCCGGACGGCTACAACACGATCCTCAATGAAGAAGCGACGAATGTCTCGCAGGGACAAAAGCAGCTGCTCACCATCGCCCGTGCGATTTTGTCCGACAGCCGCATCATGATCCTCGACGAAGCGACAAGCTCCGTCGATACGCGCACCGAGCTTTCCATCCAGACTGCAATGGATAACCTGATGCGCGGCCGCACAAGCTTTATCATCGCGCACCGCCTCTCGACAATCCGCAACGCTGACCTCATCCTCTGCATGAAGGACGGCGACATCGTGGAGCAGGGCACGCACGACGAGCTGCTCGCAAAAAACGGCTTCTACGCCAACCTCTACAACAGCCAGTTCGAGCACGCAGAGGAAAGCGCGTAAACGCCTATAAAACAAAACGAAGCTGTCTTCTCTGACAAAGAGAGGGCAGCTTTTTTGGTGGTTTTGAAGATTGACAAACGCCTAAAAGGACGGCTACAATAACCGCATAAAGGGGGCGTTTGTATGTTTTTGGATGAACTGAAAAAGAGGGGTGTGCCGCGTTTAAAATCGCGCGCGGAGATGCTGGAGCTTTTGCAGCGGGAGGAATACGGCTGCTTGCCGAAGGCGCCGGAATCATTCGTTTGGGAAGCGGAGCCCGGCGTTGCGGATAATTTCTGCGCGGGCAAGGCGATGCTGGAAAAGCTGACGTTTCGCGTTGTGGTAAACGGCAAGGATTTCGCGTTCCCGGTGTATTTGGCTGTGCCGACCGCAGAGGGGCCGCACCCGTTTTTTGTCCACATCAATTTCAGAAGCGATGTGCCGGACCGCTACATGCCGACGGAGGAGCTCATCGACAACGGCTTTGCGGTGCTTTCGTTCGGCTATGAGGATGTGACGCGCGACGACGGCGACTTCACCTCCGGCCTTGCGGGTGTTCTGTATGAAAACGGCAAACGCGCGCCGCATGACGCGGGTAAAATCGCACTGTGGGCGTGGGCGGCGATGCGCTGCATGGATTACGCCGAGCACGACGAGCGGCTGGACTGCGCAAAGTCCGTTGTGTGCGGGCATTCGCGCCTCGGCAAAACGGCACTGCTTACTGCTGCGCTGGATACCCGCTTCGCGTTTGGCTACTCGAACGATTCCGGCTGTGCCGGTGCGGCGCTGTTCCGCGGCAAAAAAGGCGAGCAGCTTGACGATATTTATAGTCAGTTTCCGTTCTGGTTCAGCGAATCGTTCGGGCAGTATGTCGGCAAAACGGACGCGCTGCCGTTTGACCAGCACTACCTGCTCGCGAGCATTGCGCCGCGCTATGTATACGTGGCGTCTGCGGCGGGCGACGACTGGGCAGACCCTGCGTCCGAGCTTTTGAGCTGCTATGCGGCGGCAGCGGGGGACAAGGAGGCGTTTCCCTATGAAGAAACGTCGGAAGATTACGATTTTAACCTGCACGCGGGCCGCATCGGCTATCACCGCCGCCCCGGTCTGCACTATTTCAGCCGCGAGGACTGGAACCGGTTTATTGCGTTTTTTGAAAGCAAAAAGTAAATTAAAAGGGCGGCGTGTTGCCGTCCTTTGGGAGACCCCCTAATTGGGTCTCCCACGAGGAAACAGTCCACCGGACCGTTT
>OGQV01001868.1_pt1 | contig 14095 bp, 8 predicted proteins | sample 1553311 | NCBI WGS metagenome assembly OGQV01 (sample SAMEA2579976, study PRJEB22360) | human gut metagenome
TCAGAACTATCATTTTGAAAAAGGTACATATACTTTCTCAAATGGTAATATGACTAAGATTGCAGACTAATACTTTTTTACATTCCTCATATAAAACAGAATATATACAATTAAGAAATCAGATGGTGATTATATTGCCATCTGATTTTCTTTTACTATTAAAAAATAGTTCAAAAAGTTTAAGCATATTGCATAAATCATTATAAGAATGTTGGTGTATTATTATTGTAGAACAAGTTTTTATATTATGGTAAAATATAACTATATTAATGTAGGAGGGCTACATATGAGAATAAATAAATTCTTTAGTGTGTTTTTATCATTATTAATGGTATGTTCAATTTTTAGTGGGCTATCAGTATCAGCTACTACAATTGATAAGACTCATACTTATACAGTTGTAGGTGATGCACCGTTTTTAGGTGCAAAATGGGATCCAACAACTGTAGCTGATGATATGGTGATTCAGTCGGACGGTACTTACAAGAAAACATATACAAATGTTTCTAAGTCAGATTGTTACTCAATCAAGGTTACAGAAGATCATGATTGGAGTGTTAATTTCGGTTCAAATCTTGGTGAGAATAACCCACAAGATATTGAATTTTCCGTACCAATGGATAATTCAACAGTTGATATTATTTTAACTTTGAAGGGTACCAGAAACAAAGACGGTAAAGTAATTACAGATGGCTTTGTAAAAGTGCTTGTTGATGGTGTAGATGCACCGGGTAAAGTTGTACCAACAGAAACTACCCATTATGTTGCAGGTGAAGCCGGTCTTTGTAACGGTATTGATTGGGAAAAAGATAATGAAATAAATAAGATGACAAAGAACCAAGATGGTTCTTATGAGATTACATTAAAAGGCGTAAACCCTAAGACAGACGGTACACCATATGAATTTTATGTAACTACTAATGGTCAATGGGAACCTGGCTATGTTTATTATGGTGAGAAAGATCCCGGTTCTGAAAATGCTTTACTAACAATCACAGAACCTAATTCAACAGTAAAAATTGTTTTAACTGCAAAGCTAAAGGTTAGAGTTTATGTAAATGATAAAAAAGTAACACCTGAAATGAGAAAATCTAAATTTGTTACAAGTTTAGGTGGTACTTATACAGGTCCTATAAACAATAAGTCAAAGAGATATTTCTTTGCGATGCCAGAAAAGTGGTTTAATTTTAGCAATGCAACTGCTTGTGCTTTTTGGTGGAGTGGTGAAGATGCTTGTTACGACCAGCAACATTCTTACATAATGAGACCTACTTCTATTAAAACAGATGATGATTCTGTTGTTTATTACATTGATGTTGCAGAGAATGTACATAATATTATATTTACCAACGGTATTGAGGGTTCTGAAAAAAGACCACTAGGTAACGATTATGACCCTAATTATAACAAGAACTTACAAACTTTTAGTATTAATCTGGATAGATACAAAGCAGGAGAGTGTGACCTTTATCCGGATGGTGTTGATAACTTTGACAATATGATTTATGTTGTTAACAGTAATAGTAGAATTTCAGTTGACCCATCGGGTTATTTATACAAAGGTAATTGGTACTATCTACATTCTGACGGTAAGTGGGATACATCAAAAGGTTCTACATACGAAATTCACAATACTAATGTAAAACTTAACACAAGAAGTGCTAACCTTACAGTTGACAATTTTGTTTACTTAGTTCCTACATTTGAAAATGTTAGAACAGAAGCAGAGATTAAGTGGACTTCAAGTAATCCGGAAGTTGCAACTGTGGATAATGACGGTAAAGTAACTGCTAAAAGTGTTGGTGATGCAACAATTTCAATTTCAGTACAAAATCCTGATGATAAAGAACCTGTTGTAACAACTTGTAAAATAAAGGTCAATAATATTGATAGAATTGCAGTAACAAAGCTACCTAATAAAACAGAATATACTGAAGGTGAAGGTTTAGATATTTCAGGTCTTGAAGTTACTGTTTATTACAAGGATGGTACTTCCAAAGTAGTAGAAAACTATACATTAGATTATGACCTTACTAGAGTAGGTGAGAGAACTGTAACTGTACAGCATTATGACTATATAGATACATTTAAAGTAAAGGTGAATCCTAAAGCCGAACCTACTAATCCAACAAAACCAACAGTAAAGAAAGTTACTAAAGTTTCATTAAGTAAGAAATCTGTTACATTATTAAATGGCAGAAGTGCAACTGTTAAAGTTAAGGTTAGTCCAACTAATGCAACTAACAAAAAGCTAAAGTGGACAACTTCTAACTCAAAGATAGCAACAGTAAACCAAAGTGGTAAAATTACTGCAAAGGGTAGAGGTAATGCTACAATTAAAGTAATGGCACTTGATGGTAGCAATAAATACGCTACTGTTAAGGTAACAGTAAAGCAACCTGTAACATCTGTTAAATTAAACAGAAATTCAGCTATCCTAAAAGTAAAGGGCAAAGCTAAACAGAAAACAGTTACACTAAAAGCTACTGCTTATCCAAAGAATGCTAATGTTAAGTCAGTAAAATGGACAACATCAAAATCTAAGATTGCTACAGTTAATAGCAAAGGTAAAGTAACTGCAAAGAAAAAAGGTACTTGTTTTATTTACGCTACTGCAAAAGACGGCAGTAAAAAATCTGCTAAGTGCAAAATTACAGTTAAATAATCGGTTCAAGAAAACATTTAAAGGCTATCCGTATTGGATGGCCTTTACTTTTGCTTTAATTGGTTATATTAAATTTACTTATGTATATTTGTGATTATGCACAATAAAACTAAATTTTATTTGTATAGTGTTAATCTAGAAATATTTTATATATAATGTTAAAATATACCTATATAAGAATATAAATTTTATTGATTTTATTTGGAGTGTGATGAAATGAAAAAATCATTAAGCGTGATTTTGTCGATACTAATGATACTAAGTTCATTCAGTATTATAACTACAGTATCAGCAAAAGAGACAAATGTAGTTTTAACAGGTGATATTTATTCTGATAAAACCGGTGATTGCACATGGTCTTTTGATGAGGATACATGTACTTTCACTATTTCAGGTCAAGGTCAAATGGAGTCTTATAAAGATGCTTGGAATATTCCTTGGAAAGATTATTTGTCTTTAATAAAAACAGTTAAGATTGAAGATGGTGTTACCAACATTGGTAATTATTCATTTGAAAATTGTGGAAATTTAGAGAAGTTAATAATAGCAGATAGTGTAACAATAATAGGTGATTATGCATTTAATAAATGCAAGAATTTAACACAGGTAATTTTGTCTAATTCGTTAACAGAGATAGGTAGATCTGCATTTAAAGGATGTACAAGTTTAACAAGTATAGCAATTCCTAATAGTGTTACAAATATAGTAACCGGTGCATTTTCAGGATGTTCAAGTCTGGTAGATATAAATATGTCAGAAAATCTAACTCATATTGGACAATCTATTATATCTGCTACTGGCTATTGGAATGATAAAAATAATTGGGATAATGATGTATTGTATTTGGATAATTATCTAATAAAGGCAAAGGACCTTACAGGTGATTATACTATTAAAGATGGTACAAAATTATTATCCGATGGTGCTTTTTATGAATGTAAGGATTTAAATAAAGTAACAATTCCAAATAGTATGAGTAAAATTAGTAGTTTTGCTTTTGACTATTGTGAAGGTCTTACAAGTGTAGTACTTCCTGATAGTATTACTTTAATTGGTGGATCTGCATTTGGCAATTGCTATAATTTAAAAAGTATTACATTACCTAAAAGTTTAAAAACATTAGAAGTGAATTGTTTTGATAATTGTAAAAGTTTAACCGAAGTGACTATACCTGAGGGAGTAACTTATATTGGTAGTGATGCTTTTATGTATTGTACTAATCTTAAAGATATATCATTACCTAGTGGTATAACAAGAATTGGGCAAAATGCATTTTATCATACTGCTTATTATAATGATGAAAATAATTGGGATAATGGAGTAATGTACATAGGTAACTATCTATTAGAAACAAGGGAAAGTGTTACAGGTTCTTATTCTATTAAAGATGGTACAGAATTAATTGCAGATTATGCTTTTTTAGCTAGAAAAATAACAGAAATAAATATTCCTGATAGTGTAAATGTTATAGGTGGTTTTGTATTTTCACTTTGTACAGAATTGACTAAGGTAACAATACCTAATTCTGTAACTAAAATATATGAATGTGCTTTCACAGGTAGCTATAGAATACAGAGTATAGTATTACCTGATAATTTAGATACCGTTAGTTGGAGAATGTTTGATTTATGTGGAGGTCTAACTAACATTACAATACCGGATAAGGTAGAATTTATCGATGGATATGCTTTTAAAGATTGTAACAGTTTAAAGAGTATAACAATTCCAAGTAGTGTAACCCATATAGATTGTTGTGCTTTTGAAAATTGTAATGATTTGAAAGATATTTATTTTACCGGTACTGAAAGTCAATGGAAATCTATTAAATTTGATAATACAGATGATGCCAGTGATTCATTTTTAAATGCTAATGTGCATTATTCTGTAAATACTTTCAAGGTATCTTCAATGTTAGAAAATGTAGTTACTAACAATGTTGAAAATAAAGTTGCAGAATGTAACACATATGCATCAGTATTAACTCCGGTAGAGGGTTATAAAATTGATAGTGTAAAAGTTAAAATGGGTGATAATGATTTCACAGTACCATTTACAGAAGGTGAATGTGCAATTAATATTCCGGAAGTAAATGGAGATATTTCTATCATAGCAGTAGCAACAAGTATCCACAAACAAGAATTAGAAAATTTGTTGAAACAATATTCCGGTGACTTTGATTATACTCCTGAGTATTGGTATAACATTTATACTAAAGATAGCTATGATAACTATCTAAATGCCAAGAAAAAAGCAGAAAACCTTTTAGCAGATGAAAATACTACTGATGCTGAATTCAAAGATATGATAGATGAATTTAGTAATGCAAGAAATAATTTAGTGAAGGTAAGTGAAACCAGTACTACAGAACCAACAACTGTAACCACAGAGCCTACTACTTCAACAACTTTACCAACAACAGTTTCTACAACAGAACCTACAACTGTAACTACAGATTCAACTACAGTTACAACAGTTCCTACAACTACAAAACCTACTGTAAAGAAAGTTACTAAAGTTTCATTAAGTAAGAAATCTGTTACATTATTAAATGGCAGAAGTGCAACTGTTAAAGTTAAGGTTAGTCCAACTAATGCAACTAACAAAAAGCTAAAGTGGACAACTTCTAACTCAAAGATAGCAACAGTAAACCAAAGTGGTAAAATTACTGCAAAGGGTAGAGGTAATGCTACAATTAAAGTAATGGCACTTGATGGTAGCAATAAATACGCTACTGTTAAGGTAACAGTAAAGCAACCTGTAACATCTGTTAAATTAAACAGAAATTCAGCTATCCTAAAAGCAAAGGGCAAAGCTAAACAGAAAACCGTTACCCTAAAAGCTACTGCTTATCCAAAGAATGCAAATAATAAATCAGTATCTTGGAAGTCATCAAATACAAAAATTGCTACAGTTAATAGCAAAGGTAAAGTAATTGCAAAGAAAAGAGGCACTTGCTATATTACAGCTACTGCAAAAGACGGCAGTAAAAAGTCTGCAAAGTGTAAGATTGTAGTTAAGTAAAACTGTAATAAAGATTGTAACTTAATAATTATGAAAACCTCTTGTTTTTAGCAAGAGGTTTTTTGTTTAGAAATTATGTTATTTTATTATAAAACCTTGCAAAATATTTTCCTAAAGAGTATTCTATAGATGGTTTATAATAAAGGATTTATGGGTGGTTTTGGTGAAGAATTTAGAGGGTAGGGGAATTGTAATGGAAAATAGAACTGCATTTGGTACTGAGAAAATAAGCAGACTATTGCTAAGATTAGCACCACCGGTAATGTTAGCACAACTTATACAAGCACTTTATAACATTATGGATAGCTTTTTTGTAGGTAAATATTCAGCATCAGGACTAACTGCTTTATCTATAATTTATCCTATACAGTTACTTATGATTGCATTGGCAGTAGGTACGGGTGTAGGAATAAACACAAATATGGCAGCAAAATTAGGTGTTGAAGATTATAAATCAGCAAATAAATATGCCGGTGTCGGTACACCTTTGGCAGTAGTTTTGTGGTTTATTTTTGCTTTGGTATGTTGGTTCATAATGCCTTTTTATGCTAAAATGTCAACTAGTTCATCAGTAGTAATTCACGATGTGGTTGTGTATGGTAGGATAGTTTGTGTGTTTAGCTTTGGTTTGTTTTTGGAAAGTATATGGACAAAGGTTTTGCAGTCTGAGGGTGATATGAAAACACCTATGATTGCACAAATATTAGGTGCTATTACAAATATTATCCTTGACCCTATATTGATTTTTGGTATGTTTGGTATTCCTGAAATGGGCATTGCCGGTGCTGCTATTGCAACAGTAGTGGGACAGGTTGTTGCCGGTTTAGTGGTTATGAAAAAGGGCTTTCGTAGGCCACCTGAACTTTCAGTATATAATTTATGTATTGGAAGAATTTTCCGTTTAGGACTACCAAATATTTTAATGCAATCAGCATATACATTTTACATATTAGGACTGAATTTAATATTAGGTGGATTTTCCGATGAGGCAGTTACTGCCTTAGGTTTGTACTATAAGTGGCAAACATTTTTCTTCATTCCATTAGGTGCAATGCAAACTTGTATTGTGCCAATTATCAGTTATAACTATGCATCCGGAAAATTAAACCGTTGCAAAAATACACTAAAAACATCAGTACTTTTTGGCTTAGTGTTAATGGGTTTAGGTACACTTTGCTTTTTGATTTTACCATCCCAAATGCTAAGTGTCTTTACATCAGATGCTAAGGTAATTGAAATCGGTAGTTATGGTTTTCGATTTGTTGGAGTTAGCTTTTTGCCTATGGTAACTTCGCTGATTTTCCCTGTGTTTTTCCAAGCAATAGGAAAGAGCCTGAAAAGTTCAGCTTTAACAGTAATACGAACAGTTGTTTTGTTTGTACCATTGGGATATATTTTCTCAAGGTTTGGTCTGAATTTCTTTTGGCTAACATTCCCTGTAACAGAAATCATAACCAGCGTAGTTGGTGCAGTATTTTATTTGCCTTTCCATTACCAAAAGTGAATATATTTAATATGTAACTCTCTTTGTGAAAATAAAAAGAGAGTTTTTTACTTCATGTAATGTTGAAATTATAAACATAATAATGAAAAATTAATAGTATTATCCATTGATTTTGTTTTAAATATTGACTTGTTTAAAAATTAGTTCTATAATTTTCTTAAGAAATGATAATCATTTTGTTATTTAGGAGGTCCATATGGTTTATACTTTTGATGAGAAGAAAATAAAAAGCAAATTAGTGAAATTAAGAAAAGAGAATAAAGATACCCAAGAAACTTTTGCAAAGAAGCTTTCTGCGAAAATGGGTGGTATTGAAATTTCAAGAACAACAGTTGCTACATGGGAAACAGATAAAAACCAAACTGTACCTAAGTATGATTATCTAATTAATATTTGCAATATGTATAACTGTGATGTTAACTATTTCTTTGAGGTTAATTCAGTTAAGTCTAAAGAGATAAAGGAGGTTGCTGATTTACTCCATATCTCAGAAAAAAGTGTTGAAATTTTAAAGGACAATAGTAACTATGGTGATATGTTGGATTGTTTGATTAATAACGACTCATTTGATAGTTTTGTAAACCGTATCAATCAGTTAACTGCTTACAGTGTGGTTGATGACGCAATTACAACTGTTTTTACGGAGAGTTATTGTAAAAAGCTAAAGCAGTTCTTTGATGAATATTATTTTTCTGAATTTCCTATGGAAGTATCTAAAGAAAATTTTAGAAAATTTTTGCTTACTAAAATTTCATCTAACAAATTCAATCCGGAAAAGTATATTGAGAGAAAATTTTTAGAGGAAGGAAAAAATTGTGTTTATAATCAGTGTGATGACTTTTCTGCCTTGCCCAAATTAGAAAAGTATGATTTAATAATTAATTTTATCTCTGATGTTGGATATGACCATTTTGATGCTAAAAAGAAAGTAGAAAATTCAGAGTTTAGACTGCAAGGTATAATGTCTCTGTTTATTAAAGATGTTATTGAAAAAGAGTCAAATAAGATTAGAGAAAATTTAAAGAAAAAGGCTACCGGTTCAAGAAATTGAGCCGGTGTTTTTACTTTTGTCAACTAACTGTTTGTTATTTTGCAATGTTGATATTTACAACAATATATAATAAATTAAATCTTTATATTGTTGTAAATTGTTACTTATATTAACAATAATTTTGATTTATAATAGAGATAGAGAAGGTGATGGTTATGGGTAAAACTTACGTAATAGGAAATATAAACGGTAAATATCAGGAACTTATAACTTTACTTGAGAAAATGAACTTAGGAATAAAGGACAAATTATATATTCTGGGGGATACTATAGGTTATAGGAAAGGCTCATTAAAAGCATTGCAGTTCTTTATGAAAATGCCTAACTGTGGTTGTATTATGGGCACACAGGAATTTATAATGCTACAAAACAGAAAAACTTTAGAAAAATTAAATAGAGAGTCTAAAGATATATTTAGAAATAATTTGTTATCATTGCTTGAATTTATACGCATATTTGGTGATGACACTTTTGATGAGATTGTAAAATTACCGGAGAATAACAAGAAAGAAATGTTCGATTATATAAAAACAATGAAAACATCAGTTGAAATAAATGTTAACGGACAGGACTACATACTTTCAAATGCAGAAATTGACAGACCTTTGAAAAATAAAATACAAGTGGCAGCACATAGACCAACACTATTTATAAAGGAAAATCCCAGACCTAACTGCATTTATAAAGACAGTATTCACATAAAACTGAATTGTGATGCTTTTTCTACTAATGGTAGGTTATCGGCAATTTGTCTTGATAATAAGGAGGAATTTTATTCAAAAGATGAAGAAAATTTTGCCTATCTTTGTTTATCAAAAAATGGTGAATAGGAGATTAAAATTATTTAGAGAAAATAAAAGAAATGTGTAGTTTAACACACCTATAATCGAAAAAGTCCGATTTAGCCACTTGCTAAAATCTTTATTTGTAAAATTTTCCATCCTTTAAGTAGAAAAAAGTCGCTTTTAAATATGTCATAATACTATTAGAAGTATATAAGATAGGAGAGTAGTTTGTTGAAAAGAAATGGTGGTAGAATATCTAAAATCGAAAGAGCATATAAACTGTTGCAATACCTAAAGAAAAATTCTGACAAAGACCACACAATAATGCAAAAGGATTTGAGGGAGAATTTTGAAATAGAGAAGTATGTGGGAGATAAGGAAACATATAATGATACTATAACTAAGCTTGCAATGGCAATGAACTTTGATGAATATGGTATTAAACCTGAAAAAGACTGGAGAATAGTGTTTAACGACTTCACGAAGAACTATGGTAGCAAAGCTCTTGAAAAAGAAGAAAGTGATGTTGAAACTTTAACAAGTAAAATGAGAATAAGGGGATTGTACTATAACCCTATTTTTACATATGAAGAAATCAATTACATTATAGAGGCTATATTTTTTTCAAAGACCATTGACTCAGCCACTGCCGATATACTTATTAAAAAAATTGAAGAAAATTTAACTTCAAAGTATTACAAGAAGAACCACAAAATTATATGCAAGGTAAAAGAAATTTCAAATGAAAATCAAAAATTACTGAGGGAAAATCTACTTACTATCCAAAATGCCATTGACAGAAATGTTCAAATCAGCTTTATATATAATCAGTATAATCATGACAAAGTATTAGTTCCAAAGTCAAAAAACAAGGTAACAGTCAGTCCATATTATTTTGTTGTTAATGAGGGAAAGTATTTTCTTGTTGCTTGTAAAGAAGTAGTGGAAAATCTGGTGAAAATAAGAAAGTTAACTGTATGGAGAATTGACTTATTAACTGAAGTGGAAATTCCTTTGCCTAATGAAAAATATCAATCAGGTGGAATTCCCTCTATTGATAAAAGTAAGGTGGAAAATTTCACTCAAGATTTTTCAATACTATTTTCTAATTTTTATGAAAATGTGACTTTGGATAAGCCTACAAAAATTCAACTGAAAATAAGCAATAAAAATTCATCAACAGACTTTAAGAATACAGACTATACCTTTATGTATGATAGGTTTGGTAAGGAGTTTAAGTATCTTTATACAGAAAAATTTCCACCATACAAAGATGTTGTAGAGGTTAAGTGTAGTCCATATGTAATGGTAGATTTAGCATTACAGTATAGTGATAAGGTAGAGGTTGTTGAACCTGAGTTTGTGAGAGAAATGATTGTAGATACAATTAAGGAACTTGTCAGAAAATATATTGATGAATTTTGATTATTTTCTATTATTTTTAAGATATTTATATGGATTGACCATATGGGGCAATCCATAGGAGTATAATATATATTAAAGGATGTGAATAGCAAACTTTTTAAAGATTAGTAAGTTTTAATGTTTTAAGAAATGAGGTATTTGATTATGAAACAACCTAATGTAGAACTAGTAAGAGAATTTTTAGCAGAAGAAACACCTTATGAGTATGACTTCAAAACTCTTAACCAATGTTTAAAGGATATTGACGATCCTCTTGAAAGAGAATTGGTGTTTAAGAGAAGAAGTACTAAAGTTGATGATCCTGATGCTTGTGAACTTACAATGTCAATTATGTGCCTGTTGCTTATGTCAAAAGGTCACAAAGTGGAGGGTTATGAAGGAAGAAGTATCCACCTTGAAAATGGTGAAATTTTTGATACCGATACTGCAAATTCCTTTATATCAGTATATAAAGGTAGCCTAATGACTTGTATCCCTAATTACAATGAGTTGTGTGACAAGCATAACATTACAGGTAGTTTTTCTCAAGAATATGAGAATATCTTTGCCCATAGAGATGAATTTACTCTAAAGAATCACAATGATGAACTTCTTGAAGAATTTGAAAAATTTGCAAAGCTTAATCATGCTATAGGTAACTTTGTACTTGGACCTAAGGGTGTAAATGCCGGTGATACATATTCAAAGGCAAGCAGATACATAAGAACATGGGAAAAGTTCGACAGAATGGATTTGTTTTTACAAAGAGTAGCTGATAATGATATGTATGACAGTTGGGTAAAAATCTATGAAGATAACTTTGATGATTTTTATCTTGAATCTTATTATGAAAATGTTGTTAGAAATGAGAACGGTACAGTCGATTTCGGTAAGTCAAAGTTAAAGTCACTTGATACAGATACATTGACAGAAAGGGTTAAGTTGACAAAACAAATCATTATTGACAGAGGTCAAAAAATGGTTGCTGACTTACAGCAGTTCGTAGAAAGTTTATAAGAAAATCAAATCATAGGAGGAAATAAGTATGGCTAAATTAACTGAAAAGCAACTTGAAGATTTAACATTTGAAGTTATTGAGTTCCTTCAAAAGTGGGGCTTATGGGATGGTAATTTTTATAGAGAAGATAGTGATGTTTGTATCTATGTAAATAACAAAAGATATTCATCCTGTAAAAAAGAGGGCAGTGAATTGATTGATTTTCGTGGACTAAAGAATGTCTATTTTAAGGATAATTTTGATCCACAAAGTATCACTTATTTCCGTACTAAGTATAACTGGAATTTTGAAACTGAAATTTGTTTTGAGCCCTTGTTTGGTGATAACAAAATTTTTAATATGGAATTTGAAGATTCTCTCTCTACTACAATATACCAAGGACAATTTGCCGGTGAACTAAAACCTAATACTAAACTTTCTGATGCAGAAAAAGAATTCTTTGAAAACCATCTAGAGGACATATATTATCTTTGTCAATTAGGTCCTTATAATGAAAATGATCCTATAGATTACGAAGATTATGTAGAAAGGTATCTTCCTCAGTTTGGTGATGAGCAATTTCAGTCTTATGATGAATACCTTGAGCTTACTGATTGGTGTGATCCAAAGGATTGGAAATCCGGTGAATCCTCATGGAAAGAATGGTTACATAATAAAGTGTTTTATTGTATTAAAAGGTTTGGAATTAGTGAGAGCACTTTTAAAGAGACTGAAGAAGTTAGTCGTGCATTAGCTGGTTTAATTTATAATGAATTAGATGATATTTTCCGAAAATACGGACTATGGTTTGAATTTCAAAACGAATATGCTTTTTATTGTGAATATATTTAAAAAGGAGAGAACAATATGAGTAAAAAATTAATATCAATTCTTTTTTCTGTTGCTATGGTAGTTACAGTTTTCTCAACTTTACCGGTAGCTTCAGCTTTAGAAACAAGTAGTAATTCTACTGAAAACACAGAAACAAAGTATGTTACTAATTTAGGGGGAACTTATACAGGACCTATAAAGAATAAATCTAAAAGATATTATTTTGCTATGCCAAAAGAATGGTGTACATTTAGCAATGCAACTGCTTGTGCATATTGGTGGGATGGTGAAGATAGATGTGCTGATTGGCAAAATTCCTATGAAATGAGACCGACTACTATTAATACTGATGATGGTTCAAAAGTTTACTATATTGATATTGATGAAAATATAACTTCAATTCTATTTAATAATGGTATAGACCTAGGACAAAAATCTGAGGATGATGAATTACCACCAAATTATGGCAAAGCTTGTCAGACAAATGCAATTAACTTACAAGGTTATGATCCCGGTGAAACTATGATTTATCCGGATGGACTTGATTCAATGGATAATATGATTTATGTTTCTGATGATATTGAGTATGAATTATCAGGTTCTAAAGTTTATCGTGGTGAATGGTACTACTTGCATAGTGATGGTAAATGGGATGCAGAAAAAGGTTCTGTATATGAAACTAAAGATGTTAATGTTAAACTTAATAAAAGAAAAGATACAGTTAATATAGGTGACTCAATCCAACTAAATGCCACTTTTGAAAATTTGTCTCCTGATGCCAAAATTACTTGGAGTTCAAGCGACACTAATGTTGCTACCGTTGAAGATAATGGTACAGTATATGGTGTTGATGAAGGCACAGCTAAAATCAAGATTTCAGTACAAAATCCGGGGGAAGCTACACCTTTATGTACTTATTGTACAGTAGAAGTAAAAAGTGTGTTACTAGGTATAAAAATCACTAAATTACCTAGCATAACTACATATTATGAGGGCGAAGAACTTGACGCTGATATAATTACAAAGGGAATAGAAGTTGTGGCTATATATAGTGGTAATCGTAAAGTTGTACTTAATAGTGCTTTTTATGATGAAGATAATCATGATGGTTATATTGTAGCAGAACCTAGATATGAAGTGGGAAAGAACACTGTAACTATTAAGTATGGTGGTTTTACTGATACATTTGAAATTACTATATTGTCAAAACAAATTAAGAGAATAACTGTTTATCCACCTGAAAAATTAACTTATGTTGTAGGTGAAGAACTGGACCTTACAGGTATGGATGTAATAGCTGATTATGCAGATGGTACATTTGGCAATGTTTATGATTACTCAATAGGTGACTATGATTTTTCTACTGTCGGTGAGAAAATTATTGTGGTTACTTGTAGAGGTCAAAAAGGACATTTTATGGTTTATGTTGAACCAAAAGATATTGATGAAATTTTAGTTTCATTATCACCTGACAGAACCGATTATTATGTAGGTGATGAGATTGATTCATCAGATATTGAAGTTTTCATTCAATATGCAGATGATTCTTTAGAAGAAACAAAAGATTATTATTTAAATTATGATTTTTCTACAGCAGGTAAGAAAATTGTAACAGTATCATATCATAACTATAGAAAGAGTTTTATTGTTAATGTTAAATCAAAAACTGAACCTACCACTACAAAGCCAACAGTAAAGAAGGTTACTAAAGTTGAAGTAGGTAAGAAATCAGTTGCTTTATTAAATGGTAGAAGTACAACTGTTAAAGTTAAGGTTAGTCCAACTAATGCAACAAATAAAAAATTAAAGTGGACAACTTCTAATGCTAAAGTAGCAA
>OGQV01001873.1_pt1 | contig 14066 bp, 10 predicted proteins | sample 1553311 | NCBI WGS metagenome assembly OGQV01 (sample SAMEA2579976, study PRJEB22360) | human gut metagenome
GGCCTGTCCGGCGATCATCTGACGCATCAGCTCCTCGTCGACTTCGATACGGGGATGTTTAGAAGGATTGGGTGCAGGTTTGTCTGTTTCTTTGAATGAATCCATGGTGCAACGTTTTTGAGATTGATTGTTAGCTATACGGTCGTAAAGCGTGTATGTCCGGTTTTATGTTTTAAACCATTCAAAATACCATTTTCCGTTTAATGAAGTTTATAGCGGGATAACGGCCGGCGAATCCATAGGAACCAGTCCGGCGATCAGTCCGGTGCATCTGTTCCTCCTCGGCCTCGATACGGGAACGTTTCGGAGGATTGGGTGCAGGGTTGTTTTCTTCTTTTAATGAAGCCATGGTATAACGTTTTTAAGATTGAATGTTTGTTTTACAGTCGTAAAGCATGTGGGTTCGGTTTTATGTTTTAAACCATTCAAAATACCGTTTTCCGTTTCATGCGGTTTATATCGGGATAATGAACGGAATAAGAAAACCGACCTTTCATGCTGCAAGATACAACCGACTGAAATACCTCGGTTCCGATGTCCGCTCCAGACCGCTCCAGTCCGCACCGAGGGTTTGTTTTGGCGCCCGCACGGTTGTAATATTGCGCCGGGAACAGACCCGCCCTCGGAAGCCGTAGCGGAGGTTTGGCAAAGTTTTTTCGAAAATTTTTCCGCCGCGGATTTTTGTTATCGCCAGATAACAGCGAGCTGTACCTTTGTCCGACAAATTGGCATTTGTCCGACAAAGGTGTTCGCTCGGCGAGGCCGGGGCGTTCTCCCGAGTCGAACGCATTTTTACTCGATACCATGGATAACAATCGAAAACCGCCTAACAGGAATGAGTTGCTCTGCAAAGCTGGTTTGGAACATAACCGCAGCCGTTTTATTGTCAAAAAAATCTTCGCCGAGGAGTTCGTTGTCGTCAGACGCGACCCTTCGAAAGTGCAGTTCGTTGCACGGCTGAACGACTTTTACTTCCAGTTCCAGAAGCTGGGAAATAACTATAATCAGATTGTAAAGGTCATCAATGCGCACTTCTCCAACGTCGCTATCCCGCATCAGATCGCTATGCTGGAGCAGCGAACCCGCGAGCTGAAAGCCCTCAGTATCGAGATTCTCAACCTCGCAAAACAGGCTAAGGAATGGTTACGAATATAAGATCGGGTTCCTCGCCCGGTGGAGCGTTGTATTATAACAAGGAGAAAGTGGATAAGGATAAAGCGGAAGTACTCTTTGGGCAGAAGATGTTAGAGCTGTTCGACAAATATGGACAGTGGATGTTGTACCTCGATTAACAAACAGAAATGATTGCGTCAGTGTACCATAAAATACGTGTAAATTTGCTTTTAATTCAAACAACGCATCTATTTAATATGTTGGTAAAAATGGTGCAAAGCAGATAATATTTTATAATAAGACAGAAAATGTTATCTTTGTTTTATAAAGTTTGGGCGTGAATCTGAGTAAATAGGGTAACATATGATGCGAAAAGCTGATGTTTCCTTCGAGGAACTTTATAATTGCTATAAAGTTCGTTTCGAAAGGTTTGCCATAAGTTATATACAAGATCGCAGTGTAGCGGAAGATATTGTAACCGATTCATTCGTCTATTGGTGGGAACACAGAGATCGAGTTGGATCGAAAGACGAAAATCCTGCGGCTTATATTCTTGCGACTATTCGACATAAATGTCTCAATCATCTGCGTGCGTTACAAGTTCGATTGCGGAGTCATAACGAGATCAGAGAATCTCAAAGTCGTATTGTGCAGGAGAATATCCGGTCGTTGGAGCTTTGTGATCCCGTCCATCTTTTTGCTGGAGAGGTTGAGGCTCTCGTTCGGCAAAGTTTGGAAGAACTACCGGAATTGACTCGTTATATTTTTATAGATCAACGCCTTAAGGGTAAGTCTTATCGGGATATTGCTGTCGAGTATGCCATTTCTGAACGACGAGTTGAAACTGAACTTGCCCGTGCATTGGATAAATTGCGTAGAAGGTTGGAGGATTACCTGCCTGTGGTACTTGTATCCTTGGTTCTCAGCCGTTTTATTCGTTGATTTTTCATTTTTTACAAAAAAACTATATTTTTTGTGGGAAACAGTCTTGCTGAAGTGCTTTATTTATGTAAGCGCCTGAAAAGGCTGTCTGTAAGATGGAAAAAGAAACCTTATATCGTTTTTTTCGAGGAGAGATGACTTCTGATGAGCAGCAATGCCTGATGGATTGGCTTGATACCGACGAGGAACATCGCCGAACATTTGATCGTGAACGACAAATGTATAATGCCTTGTTGTTATTTGCTCCGCAGAAACAGGTTGCTTTCCGTCAGTCGATTGGCTTGCGGCGAATAATTGGATATGCAGCTCAAATTGCCGCAATGCTTGCTTTGGCAGTGGGGATCGGTTGGGGATATGTTTCCTATCACGAGCATTCCTGGGAAGCGCTTACAACTCGTATCTCCGCCCCTGAAGGGCAGCGTGTCAATTTGAAATTGCAAGATGGCACTGAAGTGTGGCTCAATTCGGGTGCAGAACTTGAATATCCGTCTCTTTTTGCCGGGGATACTCGCCGGGTTCGGTTGGCCGGTGAAGCATTTTTCGATGTCAGCCACGATGCCAGCAAGCCGTTTGTCGTAGAAACTTTTGCGTGCCGGGTTGAAGTGCTCGGAACTCGCTTCAACGTGAATGCCGATGTGCAGCACTCTGGTTTTTCGACCACTTTGCTGCGTGGCAGTGTTCGCCTAACATCATTGGAGGATTCTCGACAGCAAGTTGTGCTCAAACCTGATGAAAAGGCCGTATTCGAAAATGGAAAATTGACCCTTCATAGAGCAGATGACCCTAACGAATATCTATGGGTCAAAGGGCTGATCTCTATCAGTGGGCTTGATTTCAAAGAGGTGATACATCGTATGGAGCATTGTTACGGCGTGCGTATCAACCTCAATGTTGCTCCAATACCAACATTGGAGGCAATGGGTAAACTTCGCATTTCCGACGGTATCGAGCATGCTCTCGGCATATTGCAGCGCAATTGCAAATTCAATTACATGTACAACCACGAAACCAACGAAATAACCATTTATTAGCTAACCTTTTATGAACCTTAAACCCACCTGCCTATGATGTAATTCCGCATCCTATTTTGCGCGTTATCTTTTTATAAAAAGATGCCCGAACTGCTGTCACAGTTTCGGGCACTGGAGGGTAACGTCGTTATTTGAATTAATTCCGGATATTTCCGGCTCATTATCCCTCTTTAATTTACAAAGATATGAAGAAAAAAACTATCAGGCAATCAAAACGTCTGATAATCTCGCTGTTCGTAACTTTCTTTTGTCTTACGGCCTCGGCTGCTCAGGCACAGACAGCGCTCGTAACCATTGATTTGCAACAGGTGAAGATGGTGCAGGTAATGGACGAAATCGAAAATCAGACCAAGTATTTGTTTATTTATGATAAAAATATGGACACGGGGCGTTTGGTCAATGTGTATGTTAATAAGCGTCCTGTTGCTGAGGCTCTTGATCAGATGGTGAAGGGAACAGATGTGGTTTATGAAATTCAAGGTTCCAATATTATTCTTACTGTCAGGAGCCAACAAACGGATGGTCCGAAAGTCGTGTCGGGAAAAGTAACGGACAATAAAGGTGATGCTGTGATAGGTGCGGCAATACTTGTCAAAGGAACGACTGTTGGCACGAGTTCAGGTGTCGACGGAGTTTATACGTTGCGTATTCCAGAAGTGAATGCAAATACTATGATAACGGTTAATTATCTGGGATATGAGCCGATTGAACTGCTTGTCGGCACCCGGGAGCGAATTGATATCGTTTTGCAGGAACAGTCGCTTGGTGTAGATGCTGTCGTGGTGACGGCGCTCGGTATCAAGAAACAGGAAAAAGCATTGACCTATAATGTTCAGGAGGTTTCTGGCTCTATTGTCAATACGGTTAAGGATGCCAATTTCGTCAATTCGCTTTCCGGAAAGATCGCAGGCTTGCAGATCAATGCCAGCGCTTCGGGAGCCGGAGGTTCGACGCGTGTGGTTATGCGTGGCGTGAAGTCGATCAACGGGGATAACAATGCACTTTATGTAGTTGACGGCATTCCGCTTCCGAGCCTGCGTTCTAAACAGACGGAAGGCATTTATGAAACGCCCGATGGTGGCGATTACGAAGGTATCGCCAACATCAACCCAGAGGACATCGAGTCGATGTCTGTATTGACGGGAGCTACGGCAGCCGCTCTCTATGGTTCACAGGGAGCCAACGGTGTGATCCTTATTACTACTAAAAAGGGACAAGAAGGACGTGTGCGTGTTAACTATGCCAACAATACAACCTTTTCATCGCCTCTCGTAATGCCTGAGTTTCAGAATACCTATGGTACGAGTTCAGACGCACCTTCAATGAGTTGGGGTGAGAAGTTGGTTTCCCCCCCCCATCGTTATGACCCCGAAGATTTTTTCCAGACCGGGTTTGATGAAACGAACTCGATTGGCATCACCGCTGGTACCGAGCGTAATCAGACTTATTTTTCGGCCGCTTCTGTAAACACGCGGGGCATTATTCCCAACAATGTCTACAACCGTTATAATTTTTCCTTGCGGAATTCCGCCGTGCTTCTGCCTGAAAAGCTGACGCTCGATTTGGGTGCTACTTATATGAAGCAGTATTCGCGGAATGCATTGGTGCAGGGTATCTATCACAATCCGCTGATCGGCGTCTATCTGTTTCCGCGAGGAGATGATATCCGTAAGTATCAACTTTACGAGCGTTATAATGCTGGTTTGGGTTACAGCGAACAATTTTGGGGTTTGGAATTCATTAATGGCGTGGAAAATCCTTATTGGGTTACCAATCGAGAGCTGTTCGAGAATAATATGCAGCGTTATACATTCAATGCTACGCTCAAATGGAATGTTACCGATTGGTTGACTCTGTCCGGTCGGGTGCGTACGGACAACACGCGGATGAATTATACGCGTAAAATCTATGCCTCTTCGAATACTCTTTTTGCATCGGAATATGGTAACTACTTGAACCATACAATGAGTCATAATAACCTCTATGCTGATGCCCTTTTGTCCATCGACAAGAGTTTTTTCGACAGAGCGCTTTCCCTGCAATTTAACTTGGGAGCCAGTCTTACGGATGACAAACATTCACTGGTCGGTTATGAGGGACATTTGGCCGGTATTCCGAATAAATTCACTTATAACAATATCGTATCGAGCGACCTGAACACACTACCCGGTCAAGAGAATTACCATGATCAGAGTCAGGCCGTTTATGCCACGTTACAACTGGGTTGGAAAGGGATGCTTTATCTGGATGTGACGGCTCGTAACGAATGGGCTTCGCAGTTGGCTTTTACGGATGAATTGAATATCTTTTATCCTTCAGTAGGCCTTTCTGCCGTGATCTCGTCGATGGCAGATCTTTCGAAAACAGGCATTTCGTTCCTTAAAATTCGGACCTCGTACGCCGAGGTCGGCAACCCGCCGCAGCGTTACATTACGGGACGGAATTATTCGATCAAGGGAGGGGTTGTGACAACCGAAACGATCGCTCCTGCTACGCATTTGCGTCCGGAGCGTACCAAATCTTTCGAAGTAGGTATGAATGCAAAGTTTCTCGACAATAAGATCTGGGCTGACTTTACTTACTATAATACGGCGACTTATAACCAGTTGTTCTGCTATGACGCCCCTCCCTCGACCGGTTACAAGAAGGCCTATTTGAATGCCGGTAAAGTCAATAACTGGGGTATTGAGGCTGTTGCCGGCTATAAGAACACGTGGAAGAATTTCTCATGGTCGACGAGTTTCACTTTTTCGATGAACCGCAATACGATTCGCGAACTGGTTCCCGAAGGAACGATTGATCCCGTAACGGGAGCTGAAGTGAATCTTCCGGAAGTGAATATGGATTTCGGAGGTTATCGGGTTAAGTTGAAAAAGGGCGGCTCTATCGGAGATTTCTATGTGACAGGTCTTAAAACCGATGACAAAGGCAACATTTATGTCGATCCGAACTCGAATACGGTGACGACCGATCCCGACACCTGGATTTATGCAGGAAATACGGATGCGCGTGCCCGTTTGGGATGGAATAACCAGTTCTCCTGGAAAGGTATTTCACTCGGTGCATTGTTCGATGCGCGCATCGGCGGTCGCGGTGTGTCGGTGACACAAGCTTTGATGGACCGCTTCGGGGTTTCGGAAGCTTCGGTTGATGCTCGTGAAAACGGGATTCAGCTTTCGGAACATCAGATGCTTCCTGGTTCCGGAGCTCAGGAGTTCTTTAATAATACAGGCGACGGTATGGGCATGCTGGCTCGTTATGTCTACGATATGGATAACGTGCGTCTGCGGGAGCTTTCATTGGGTTATGACCTGCCTTCGAAATGGTTCCGTAACAAGATGCAGGCGACGGTGTCGCTTGTGGGCCGCAACCTTTGGATGCTTTATAACAAAGCTCCGTTCGATCCCGAACAGACCGCTTCGACAAGCACTTATTATCAGGGAATCGACTTTTTCATGCAGCCGAGTGTCCGTACAATCGGTTTCAGCGTGAGACTTCAATTCTAAAACGATAGAATCATCATGAAAAATACTTTATATAGAACCAAAATTGGTTTGGCTTTCGTTACGGCTTCGCTGTTGACAATGGTATCTTGTACGGGCGATTTCGAGCATTTCAATACCGACCCGAATTCCGCACAGCAAATCGACCCGACTACATTGATCACCTCCATGGAGCTGGATGCAATGTATCCCACTACGGGTGAAACGACGGTTCCTGTGAATAATTATCAGACAGGTTGGAACTTGTTGGCAGACCATTATGCCGGTTACATGGCATGTGCCAATCATTGGGAGGGTGGTATCAATCCACTCGTTTATAATTTGACGAATAATTGGCGCAGTACTGTCTTTTCGGTTGCATTTACGCAAGTGATGCCTGCATGGCTTCAACTCAAAGCGGCCTACGATCAGGGATTGGTTGCCGGCGAGGTGATGGCTGTCGGAGATATTCTGAAGGTTGTGACTCTTCACCGGGCCAGCGATATGTATGGTCCCCTGCCTGTACTCCATTTCGGGGAGGCTCGCTCGCCTTATGATGCTCAAGATGTACTTTACGACCATTTTTTCCAGACGCTCAATAATTCGATTTCCGTTTTGGAAGATTTTCTTGCTACAACGCCCGACAGCAAAGCGTTGGTGAAGGTTGATGCCGTTTATGGCGGGGATTTTGCCAAATGGCTGAAATTTGCCCGTTCGCTCAAACTGCGTCTGGCGATGCGTATCCGCTATGTCGAGCCGGACCTGGCCCTTCAATATGCGCAGGAAGCCATTGAGGGCGGGGTCATCACCTCGACGGATGAGAATGCCTTGTTGCAGACTTATCGCCAGATTACGGTCACCAATCCGTTGGAAATGATTTGGAACTCCTACAACGATGCCCGTATGGGAGCTTCGATGGATTCGTATCTGAATGGTTATGAAGATCCGCGCCGCGAGAAGATGTTCCAACCTGCGACCATTACCGGAGGAGGTTTTCATGGTGTGGTTAACGGTTTGGGGTCGACCGAACAGAAATTTTATACCAAGATGTCCGCTCCGAACATTTTCGGTGAGACTCCGATGCGTTGGCTGCTTGCTTCGGAGGTGGCTTTCCTGAAAGCGGAATTCAAACTGCTGAAAGGCGATAAGAGCGGGGCCAAATCCGATTATGAAGAGGGCATTCGTCTGTCGTTTCTCGAGAACGGATTGTCCGCATCTGATGCTGCCGATTATGCGCAGAGTATGAAGACCCCTGCCCGATTCATAGATATGTCGGAAAATCCGACCAAGTATTCAAAGAATGCATTAGGAACCGTTTCTGTGAAGTGGGCCGAAGATGGAAATGAGTTGGAGCGAATCATTACTCAAAAGTGGATCGCCCTCTACCCTAATGGGATGGAGGCATGGGCCGAGTTCCGTCGCACGGGTTTCCCGAAACTTTTCCCGATTAACGAAAATAGCAACGATCCGTCGATTGACAAAAATAAGCAGATTCGACGGGTGATTTTCCCCAAGAGCGAGTATGCGAACAACGCCGGAGCCGTGAATGCTGCGACGCGCTTGTTGGGAGGACCCGACAGTGGAGGTACCCGACTTTGGTGGGATGCCCGATAAAAGTCGAATAGAAATCACAAATGAATTTCATTATGAAAAATAGTATAAAACATTTTCTGTTGCCGCTCGTTTGTGGAATTGCGTTCATTTCCTGTGAGAAGCAGACCACTCCTGAGCCGGTTCAAATCCAACGTCCGGAATTACAGTCGCCCATCGTACGTGACGATGTTTATTATGCCCGTTTGCGTGCTTACAAGAAAACGGATCACAAACTCGCTTTCGGCTGGTTTGGTTCTTGGACAGCTATCAATCCTTCTGAACAAAGTCGCCTGCGCAGTGCCCCCGACTCGATGGATATTATTTCGATATGGAGTCAGTGGCACAGTCTGAGTCGGGAGCAGATCGAAGACAAAGCTTTCGTGCAGCAGGTATTGGGAACGAAGGTTGTTTTTTGTATTTCAGCAAAAGATGTTCCCGAAGAGTTCAAGGTTGACGGTCAGATCACCGATGAGTCTCTTAAAGACTATGCCAGGGCATGGGGCAAGGATTCGATTGATAAATATCAATATGACGGTATTGATATTGATTTCGAGACTGCTGCAGACCATTTGGGACCACTGAATACCACGCCCGGACTGTTCAAGAAGTTCTGCGAAGAGTTGAGCCAGTATATCGGTCCTAAATCGGGGACAGGGCGTTTGTTTCTGATCGATGGTAACATTGATGCTCTTGATCAGGGTATTGCAGAGCTTTGTAATTATGGTGTTTCGCAGGCTTATGGATGCTCGTCTGCGACCATGGGCTATACATCATTGACAAGCCGTACGGCAAGTGCAGAACGGGTGGGCTGGAAAGCCGATCAGCTTATTTTTACTGAAAATTTCGAATCTATGTGGAAAAGCGGCGGGATACTTCATACTACCTTGTCCGGCAAACAGATGATGTCGTTGCAAGGCATGGCCGATTTTGCGGTAAATGGTACTTCGTGCGGCTTTGGCGCTTATCACATGGAGTATGAATATGGCCATTCGGATATGCCTTATAAATATATGCGTCAGGCGATTCAGTATGCAAATCCTGCCCCGCATGGGGACTATTCGAAAAATTTGGTTACGTTGAACGAGGCAGGCGAGTACGCTTTCGAGATTCCGGTCTTTCCTTCGGGCATGAGCGAAGGGGTTCAGTTCTCATTGACGGCATCGTTGACGGGCGTACCAACAGCCGATGCAGATATTCCGCTGGTTGTGGACAACAGTCTGGTGACTGCTTATAATAATTATTATTATACGGAATATAAAACGCTGGATCCCGCACTTGTCTCTTTTTCCGGACCGCTTCATTTCGTGGCTGGGGCACAGGATTCGGAGACTCCAGTTATAGTAGGCATTACAGATATGACGGCGTTGGGTGATGAGGAATATTTGGTTCCAGTGCGTGTTGATTTCTCAAAGCATTCAGGTTTTTCTGCCAATACCGACAAAGAGGTTTGTTACCTTAAGTTGAAGACGAAGCAGCAGGTTTGTGTTCTGTCGCTTCCTGGAATGGAGCAGGTGACTGAAATCTCTGTGATGCAAGGAGAAGACGGTATGGTCATTGAGAAGAAAGGTTATACGTTGCAATTGCAGGCCTCCATCGGAGTGCCTGTCGATAGCAAATTTTCCATTGTGGCTGATCCTGCCTTAGTTGATAGTTATAACAAACAGCACGGCACGAAATACACCCCGATGTCTGCGAATGATGTAACGCTTCCAGACGAGTTGTTGCTTCCGAAAAATAGTCAGGCGACCACCCCTGTTGAGATTAAGGCTGTTGATTATGAAAAACTGACGTCGGACGGATCGATGGTGGTTTTGAAAGTCGATCTTGGCGGGAATGCGGATTTCAATACCATTGGAGATAAGGATGTTGTTAAATTCGTGGTATTCAAAAAGATGGAAGGGAATATTGAGGAAAATGCTACGCGGGTTCCCGGTACGGTGATTGCGGATATGAGCGGATGGACTTATGATGCTCCGGGTGCAGAAGGGCTCGTCTCTTCGCAAATGTTCGACGGAGCAATAGCGATGAATCAATCAGGCTGGTATATTACAAACGGCTCCGTGACGGCGACTGTCGATATGGTGAATGTTCATACGCTTGCAGGTTTCCGCATCCGTCCCATGTATGGTTTAGGCTATTATAAGGTATTACGGCTTTATGACGTGAAGACGAGCGAAGACGGTCAGCATTGGGTTTCGCAATCGGGGGATTCTTTCGTCTCTTTGGCTTTGAGCGGTGATGATTGGCAGTATGTGAAATTCTATAAGCCTGTTTCTTGCCGTTTTGTCCGAATGACCTATCGTTGCGATAAAGAGAGTGCATCTAATAGTTATGTAGGGTGCAATGAGTTCAATGCCATTGCTTCGAATTAATTGTTAAATACGGAAAAACTATGAACCTGAAATATTTTATTGTTTTTGTCGCAGGTATGGCTGCTCTTGCAGGGTGTCAGGAGGCTTCCGAATACATACCGTCGATTTATATCACCGAGGCACAGCGGCAAGAGGTTAAAACCATTACGATCTCCCAAGCTGGAGAAAAAGCCGAATTTACAGTTTCGGCGGCACAGATTGTCGACCGTGATACGCATGTGTCGTTTGAAGCATGTCCGGAACTGGTTGCGGATTATAATGACAGATACGGACGGACTGCCGTTGCACTCGAAGACTTTACGTTTGCGAAAAAAGAAGTGGTGATTGCTGCCGGTAAAAATGTTTCGGAAAGTGTCGAAGTTGTCGTGAACGAGGAACTGAAACCGGGAACATTCTATTGTCTGCCGGTCAAGATCGCCTCTACGGACGGAGGCATGTCGATCTTGGAATCGTCGAGTAAGCTTTTTCTTGTATTCCGGGCACCGGTTAGGAGTAAAGCGGTCTATATTGGGTCAGGCAACAAGTGCTTTGTTCCGACTTTCCCCGAGCATCCCTCATTTGAAGGATTGAATCTCGAAACGATGCAGGAGGTGACGCTTGAGTGCCGTGTTATGGTCAACTCATTCACGAAGAGCGATCCCTACATTTCGTCGATTATGGGATTTGAGGGTGATGTTTGTATGCGTTTCGGCGACGTGAAGATCGGCTATGACGTGCTCCAGGTCTGCAAGGGTGATTATCAGCCGGCAGCTATCAATTCTCCTTGTGCTCCGAACCTGTGGTATCACGTGGCCGCCGTGTGGTCGCGCTCTACATTACGTGTTTATATTGACGGAAAGTTTGTTGCTGAGCAGACGCACAAGGGCGAAACTGTCAACCTTGCTGGATACCATAAATTGGGCCGTACTGGAATTGGCTTCAGTTTGGGTGCAGCTTCGGTTTATAACAATAACCGTCCGCTTAACGGTTATTTGGCCGAGGCACGTGTCTGGTCGCGGGCGCTCTCGTCGAATGAAATCGCCAACAACAAGGATTTGGTGGTTGTCGATCCGCAGTCGCCCGGCTTGCTGGCCTATTGGAAGATGAACGAATGCGAAGTGCTTGAAGAGCCTCGTAGAGACCCGATTCTTAATCGCATTTTCTATAATCGGATTGTCGATCAGACGGGCCACGGATATGATGCCTACGGGGAAGGAAGAAATCCGGATTTTATTGACACCAATTGGTAAGCGACATACATTTTTTCGAAATGGTCCTGTTTTTTGAATCCCTATTTTAAGCAACGGACCTCGTTGTACGGAAAAATGCAGTGCTATGTATCGAAGCGGGCGGCCTGCAAGCCGTCCGCTTTTTAATTAAAAAATAAACTATGAAATTACGATATCTGTTTCTTGCCGCAGTGTTGTTTGCCGGGGCATGCAGCCGGCCGTCGGAGACCTTTTCTACGGGAATCATTCCCGTTCCGCAGCATGTGAATTGGGGTGAAGGGACATTCCGTATGCCTCGGACGTTGACTTATGTCACTGATCTTGAGGGGCAGGAAAAAGCCGATCTTGCAGCGTGGATGGAGCGTTCGGTTGCAGGCCGGTTTTTCCCCGTTCCTTTTGTCGAAGCCCTCGAAGGCGATATTCCGGCTCTGCGGTTGCGGATTGCAGATAAAGGTGCCCCCGAGAGTTATCGGCTTGATGTCGTCCGCGACAGCATGACGATTACGGCTCCTGATGCAGCCGGTTTGTTTTACGGTTTGCAGTCGCTGGCGCAGTTGGCAGAGCATACGGGGCAACGTATTCCCGCCGTTACGATCGAAGACGCTCCGCGTTTCGCTTACCGGGGCTTCATGCTCGACGTATCGCGTCATTTCCGGGATAAGGAGTTTGTCAAACGGCAACTCGATCTGCTGGCCCGCTACAAGCTCAACCGGTTTCATTGGCATCTGACCGACGGTGCTGGCTGGCGTATCGAGATCAAGAAATATCCCGAGTTGACGGATTTTGCGGCTTGGAGGCCCTATTCCTGTTATACGGAGTGGTATTACGGCGACCGGCGTTACTGTCATCGGGATGATCCTGCGGCCGAAGGCGGTTATTATATGCAGGAGGAGATCCGCGAGGTGGTTGAATACGCTCGCGCCCTGCATATCACCGTGATTCCCGAGATTGAGATGCCCGGGCATAGCGAGGAGGTGCTGGCAACCTATCCGCAACTTGCCTGCAGCGGCAAGCCTTATGTCAATAAGGACTTGTGTATTGGCAATGAAGAAACCTGCGAATTTCTGAAGAATGTGCTTTCGGAAGTCATTGAACTTTTTCCTTCGGAATATATCCATATTGGAGGTGATGAAGCGGATAAAGCGAGTTGGGCGACATGTCCGCGCTGTCGGACTCGGATGAGGCTGGAAGGACTGGAAGATGTTGACGGATTGCAGAGCTATCTGGTGCATCGTATTGAGGTGTTTCTTAACGGCAAGGGACGCCGTTTGTTGGGCTGGGACGAGATTCTGCAAGGCGGATTGGCTCCGGACGCTACGGTGATGTCGTGGCGAGGTTCCGAGGGCGGTATTGCAGCCGCCCGTGCGGGACATCAGGCCGTGATGACTCCCAATAGTTATTGTTACCTTGATTATTGCCAAGATGATCCTACGCGTGAACCGCCGGCTGCTGCGGCTTTCGTCACGCTTGAAAAGGCGTATTCCCTGGATCCGGCTCCCGATTCGCTCGGCGTCGATGTCGTGCCGATGATCCTCGGCGTGCAGGGCAACCTGTGGTGCGAGCACGTGTCGACTGGGGAGCATGCCGAGCACATGATGTGGCCGCGCCTGATGGCCATTGCCGAAGTGGGGTGGAGCCTTCCGGAACGCAAGGATTACGATGATTTTCATGCCCGCGTACTCGATGCCGTGGCGTGGATGCAGGAGCGGGGATACTATCCCTTCGACCAGAAGAATGCCGTAGGGGACCGTCCCGAATCAATCGAACCTGTTCTGTGCCTCTCGACAGGCAAACCGGTTGTTTACCATACGCCTTACAGCCCGAAATACGCGGCTGTGGGCGATGGCTCGCTGACCGACGGGCTGCGCGGAGACTGGAATTACGGCGACGGCCGCTGGCAAGGCTGGCTCGATACAGACATTGATCTGGTGGTTGATTTGGGGGAATGCTGTTCAGTGAAACATATTGCCGCAGACTTTATGCAGGGATTCTATGCTGATATTTGGATGCCTCGGGCGGTTGAAATTTCTGTTTCGAACGATAATAAGGCGTATACGATGCTTGCGACCGTTGAGAACGACGTGCCGTTCGATTTCAGACAGGACTGTTACCGGACGTTTGGCTGGACGGGTGAATCCCAAGGACGTTATATTCGGCTGAAAGCCTTTCATAACGGACATCCTGGCGGATGGATTTTCACCGATGAGATAATTGTGGAGTAATACATTGATCCTACAGAAATGAATCTTTCTTCGCGTTCCCCTCTTCGGTGGGTTCCGAGTTTGTACTTTGCGATGGGTCTTCCGTTTGTGGTATTGAACATGG
>OGQV01001875.1_pt1 | contig 14033 bp, 8 predicted proteins | sample 1553311 | NCBI WGS metagenome assembly OGQV01 (sample SAMEA2579976, study PRJEB22360) | human gut metagenome
TGCGCCGGAGCCTATATAATACAAATTTTATTTAACGATAAGTGACTTTCCTGTCATCTCTTTTGGCTGTGGAAGTCCCATAATCTCAAGTAGTGTTGGAGCGATGTCTGCAAGACATCCGCCCTCACGAAGCTTGTAAGAAGGGTCAGCGTTTACAAGAATGAAAGGAACTGGATTGGTTGTATGAGCTGTATGAGGTTTTCCTGTCTCATAATCAATCATCTTCTCTGCGTTTCCGTGGTCAGCACAGATGAATAATACTCCATCCACATCCTTGATTGCCTGCACTGCATCACCTACGAGTGAATCAACTCTCTCAACAGCCTTTACAGCAGCCGGAATCACACCTGTATGTCCAACCATGTCAGGGTTCGCAAAGTTGATGATAATAACATCATACTTATCCGACTTGATAGCCTCAACAAGATCCATTCCAACCTCAGGAGCGCTCATCTCAGGCTTTAAGTCATATGTTGCAACGTCCTTAGGACTGTTTACAAGAAGACGTGCCTCATCGATATTAGGCTCCTCTACTCCACCATTAAAGAAAAAGGTTACGTGTGCATACTTCTCTGTCTCTGCGAGACGAAGCTGTTTCTTGCCATTTGCTGCAAGATACTCACCAAATGTATTCTTGATTTCTTCCTTCTCAAAAGCGATAAGCTTATTAGGAATTGACTCGTCATAATCCTTGAAGCATACAAAGGTTGTCTTAAGGAATGGGCGCTCAAAGCCAGTAAACTTATCATCGCAAAATGCTCTTGTCATCTCACGAGCACGGTCCGGACGGAAGTTGAAGAAGATAACAGAATCATTGTCCTTTACAACAGATACCGGTGTGCCATCCTCGTTTGTGATAACTGTAGGAAGTACGAACTCATCTGTAACGTCATTTGCGTATGACTCCTCCATAGCCTTTACAGGGCATGTAGCTTTTACGCCTTCACCCTTAGTGAGTGAATCATAAGCCTTCTGCACACGGTCCCAGTTGTTATCTCTGTCCATTGCATAGTAACGTCCTGAAAGAGATGCAATCTTTCCAACACCGATTTCCTTCATCTTGGCGAGAAGCTGCTCGATATAGTCCTTTCCTGATGCAGGAGGTGTATCACGGCCATCAAGGAATGCGTGTACATATACTCTGTCAAAATTCTCCTTCTTGCAAAGCTCAAGAAGTCCGTAAAGATGCTCGATATGGCTGTGAACTCCACCATCTGAGAGAAGTCCCCAAAGATGAAGATCAGAATCATTCTTCTTGCAGTTTTCGATTGCAGAAAGTAATACCTTGTTCTTGAAGAAATCACCATCAGCAATTGCCTTTGTGATTCTTGTAAGATCCTGATATATGATACGGCCTGCGCCGATATTCATATGTCCTACCTCAGAATTTCCCATCTGTCCGTCAGGAAGTCCAACTGCAAGACCTGAAGCTGCACCCTTTACAAAAGGACACTCTGCCATCAATTTATCCATAACAGGGGTATTTGCCATAGCGATGGCATTTCCCTCTTTGTGGTCACTTAAGCCGTAACCATCAAGTACCATTAATACTACCGGTTTCTTACTCATTTATATTTCCTCTATTCTTCATATGAGGCTTGCAAAATGCTCTATTACAGCGACATATGCAAGCTCACAAAAAATTTCATTACATAATAAATGCCACTAAATGCAGCTAAGCTGGTGAATTTAGTGACATTTAGTTATTGTGATTGTCAAATCAAATATTAAATTATGATTTAATAATTACTTGTAGTTTACGATCTTTCCAAAATCAGCCTTGAGTGAAGCGCCACCAACTAATCCACCGTCGATGTCAGGCTTTGCAAAAAGCTCTGCTGCATTTCCTGCATTTACAGATCCGCCGTACTGGATACGAACTGAATCTGCTGTAGCCTGATCATAGATCTCAGCTACACACTCACGAATTGCACCGCAAACCTCCTGAGCCTGGTCAGAAGTAGCTGTCTTTCCTGTTCCGATTGCCCAGATTGGCTCGTAAGCGATAACCATGTTTGCAACATCTGATGCAGCAACACCTGCGAGATCTGACTTAATCTGAAGTCTGATCCAGTCAAGTGTAACACCGCTCTCTCTCTGCTCAAGTGTCTCACCACAGCAAAGGATTGGTGTAAGTCCAGCCTCGATAGCCTTCTTTACCTTCTTGTTGAGAAGTGCGTCATCCTCTTTGAAGTAATCTCTTCTCTCTGAATGTCCGATGATAACATACTTAACACCTGCATCAAGAAGCATCTCTGCTGAGATTTCTCCTGTGTAAGCACCCTTCTCCTCGAAGTACATATTCTCTGCTCCAACAGCAACATTTGTACCCTTTAATGCTTCTACAACAGGTACGATATCGATTGCAGGTACACAGTAAACAACTTCAACATCATCTGAAACTACGAGTGGTTTTAACTCTTCTACTAATTTAACAGCCTGGCTTGGAGTCATGTTCATCTTCCAGTTGCCGGCTACAATTTTCTTTCTTGCCATTTTATATCTCCTTGTATTTATATACAAATATTTATTGTGGTAGTTCTTTTCGCTAAGTTCAACCTTCGCCTACAGCTCGGTTTCACTAATCTCAAAGAACAGCCTCGCACTAAATTCAATCATCGCCTACGGCTCGATTTCATTAAGCTGCTTTCGGCTTATTTATCATCAGCACAAGCTACGCCAGGAAGCTCCTTGCCCTCAAGGAACTCAAGGGAAGCACCGCCACCTGTTGAGATGTGGCTCATCTTGTCGCCAAGTCCCATCTGGTTAACTGCTGCAGCTGAATCTCCACCACCGATGATTGTGATAGCATCTGATTTAGCAAGTGCCTCTGCTACTGCAAGTGTACCTGCTGCAAGTGTTGGGTTCTCGAATACACCCATTGGTCCGTTCCATACAACAGTCTTAGCTGATGCAACAGCGTCAGCGAAAAGCTTGCGTGTCTTAGGTCCGATATCACAGCCCTCACGGTCTGCAGGCATCTTGTCATAATCATATGTCTCTGTCTCTACAGGAGCATCGATTGGATTTGGGAAATCCTTGATTGTAACTGCATCAACAGGAAGAAGAATCTTCTTTCCAAGTTTCTCTGCTTTTGCAAGCATCTCTTTACAGTAATCAATCTTTGTCTCATCAAGCATTGAGATACCAATCTCATAGCCCTGTGCTTTAAGGAATGTGTATGCCATTCCACCACCGATGATAAGTGTATCAGCCTTCTCGAGGAGGTTGTCGATAACATTGAGCTTGTCAGCTACTTTAGCTCCACCAAGAATAGCTACGAAAGGACGTACAGGATTCTCTACTGCCTTGCCAAGGAAGTCAATTTCCTTCTGCATAAGGTATCCAACAACATTCTCTCCACCCTTAGCTGTGATGAACTTTGTAACACCTGCTACAGAAGCATGTGCTCTATGAGCAGAACCGAAAGCGTCACATACATATACATCAGCAAGGTCAGCAAGCTCTTTTGCGAATGCATCTCCGGCTTCCTGTGGCTTTGTCTCCTCTTTACCTCTGAAACGTGTATTCTGAAGAAGAACTACATCTCCCTCTTTCATCTCTGAAACAGCCTTTGTTGCAGCCTCACCTGTTACGTTGTAGTCAGCTACAAATGTAACCTTCTGTCCAAGCTTAGCCTCAAGAGCTGCAGCTACAGGAGCAAGTGACTCACCCTCGTTTGGTCCGTTTTTAACTTTTCCAAGGTGTGAGCAAAGGATAACCTTTCCCCCGTCCTTGATTAATTTCTGGATTGTTGGAAGAGCTCCGTTGATACGGTTCTCATCTGTGATTTTTCCGTCCTTAAGTGGCACGTTGAAGTCACATCTAACGAGAACTCTCTTGCCTTTTACGTTGATATCATCAATTGATTTCTTGTTTAATGACATAATATGTCCTCCCTTATTTCAAGGCATAAGCCATGTGGCCACGCCATATTGTGCATATTAAAAAATATAATTAATTCTACAATTCACAGATATTCAAAAGAAATAGCCATGTTTTAAAAAATAGGCGCGGTTCAATTAAGACCGCGCCCCTTGAGTAGTCTTGAGATATACTGTTCTTGTGGGTACAAGAATTAAGCTAACTCTGAGAAGTACTTGATTGTACGAACCATCTGAGATGTGTAGCTGTTCTCGTTATCATACCAAGAAACAACCTGTACCTCGTACAGATCGTCAGAAACCTGGTTAACCATTGTCTGTGTTGCATCGAATAATGAACCAAATCTCATTCCAACGATATCTGAAGATACGATCTCATCCTCGTTGTAACCGAATGACTCGTTAGCTGCTGCCTTCATAGCTGCGTTGATATCCTCTTTTGTAACGCCTGCTTTCTTAACAACTGCTGTAAGGATTGTTGTAGATCCTGTTGGTGTAGGAACACGCTGTGCAGATCCGATTAACTTTCCGTTTAACTCTGGGATAACAAGGCCGATTGCCTTAGCTGCTCCTGTTGAGTTAGGAACGATATTAACTGCTGCTGCACGTGAACGACGAAGGTCTCCCTTTCTCTGTGGTCCGTCAAGAGTCATCTGATCTCCTGTGTAAGCATGGATTGTTACCATGATACCAGACTGGATTGGAGCGTACTTGTTAAGTGCGTCTGCCATTGGTGCTAAACAGTTTGTTGTACAAGAAGCTGCTGAGATGATTGTATCAGAAGCCTTAAGTGTCTCATGGTTTGTATTGTAAACGATTGTAGGAAGGTCGTTTCCTGCTGGTGCAGAGATAACTACCTTACGAGCTCCAGCATTGATATGAGCCTGAGCCTTCTCTTTTGATGTATAGAATCCAGAGCACTCAAGTACAACGTCAACCTTTAACTCTCCCCATGGGCAATTGTTTGCATCTGGGAATGCGTAGATTTTGATTTCCTTACCACAAACTGTGATAGAATCATCGCTTGCAGAAACCTCATCTGCATGCTCATATTTACCCTGTGATGAATCATACTTTAATAAGTGTGCTAACATTTTTGGGCTTGTTAAGTCGTTGATAGCTACTACCTCGTATCCCTCAGCTCCAAACATCTGTCTGAAAGCAAGACGTCCGATACGACCAAATCCGTTGATTGCTACTCTTACTGCCATTTTAATTCCTCCTAGAATTGTAAAAAGTATTTTTAGGGACATGCCCTAAGATGCTTTTATTATAGCGAATAATTCTCAAAGGTTCAAGTACTTTATTTGTGTTTGTTAAAATTTTCACTAAATATTTTCATTTACACACATTTTTTATCATTCTTCACAATTTTTCTTTTTAGATATTGCACTTTATTATAATCTCGGCTACACTTAATTAATTGCTGTAATTCGCACTTTCCTGCAGCCAGCAGCAGACAATTATAAATCATGTAACTTATAAAGTTTTTTAACAACAATACATCAGTTTTACGGAGGTATTTATATGTGGGATCAGCACATGCACTGCATGTTTTCGGGTGACAGCGATGCCGACCCGGTATTGATGATAAAATCAGCAATCAACAAAGGGCTGGACGGCATCTGCTTTACAGACCATCTGGACTATGACTATAAAGAGGAGCCCGGGCTTTTCGACCTTGATATAGCAGCATATGAAAAGCGCATCAAAAGACTTGCAATTGTTCTTAAAGAAAAGGGCTGCCCGGTAAATATCCACTGGGGCATTGAAATCGGTTTACAGCCTCATATTACAGACAAAAATAATGAGGTCACCAAAAAATATCCGTTTGACCTCGTGATCGGCTCAAGCCATGTAGTAAACGGCATTGACCCATACTACCCTGCATTTTACGAAGGCAAGACAGAGCATGAAGCCTACACAGAATACTTTGAATCCATACTCGACAACCTGCACAGCGGAGCGGATTTTGATGTGTACGGTCACATCGACTACGTTGTCAGATACGGTCCTGACAAAAATAAATACTATTCATATGAAAGGTATGCCGACATAATTGATGCTATTTTAAAAGAGATTATCTCACAGGGAAAAGGCATCGAGCTCAATACCGCCGGCTTTAAATACGGGCTTGGCCACCCAAATCCGACCGAATCGGTGTTAAAGCGCTATCACGAGCTTGGCGGGGAAATAATCACAGTCGGAGCCGATGCCCACAAACCGGAGCATGTCGCGTACGATTTTGAGGTTTCAAATATCCTCAAGGATGCCGGGTTTATGTACTATACAGTATTTGAAAACCGCGTTCCTGCTTTCATCAAATTATAGCCCAACTTTAAAGGCTTACGTTGTCATTCTATCTAACTATTAAACCTCACATGCATTCGCAAATGTCAAAAATAGGAGCCACCTGATCTACATTTTACATCAAGTGGCTCCTAAAGCATTGGTTCCGTAAGCTTCACTGTATAACCTCCAAGTTCCGCTTTCGCTATATGAATTTATTTTGGCATTTCCATATTGCTTTGCTATAAATCTGATTCTGTTTATGACAGGATTCTTATTCTTTTAGCTTAGCTATGGACCTCTACCCTTCTTCATAAAATCACTCCTTTTGGTTACATTATCTATGTAAACTCTTATGAGAGATTCTATCTTTCACTTTTAATCTACAAGAACTTTTTCAACGATATTATTTATTTGCTAATATATCTGTGCGATTACTGCTCTTCGGCTCGCCCTACAGATTTAAATATTCCGTTCAATCATCCTTATAGTACTTTGACTTAAATTATGTAATCCCCATTGGACTATACCTCCTGTGTTTTATTTTTGTTCCTTTCGTATCTCTTTTTGTTGATTTAAGATTACACCAATTTCACCTATTTGTCAATATATTTTTTGATAATTTTCATTTTTATTTTAAATTGTCTGATATTTTATATATTTTTTGTTTACACATTTCTTGCAATTCAATCACATGATTAAAGGGGGCAAAATACCTTTGCCCCCTCATGCCGTCATTTATCATTTATCATTTATCATTCTTCATCCTGTAATCAATACACCTGTTCAGGTAATCGACATAATCCGGATTCTTGCACATACCCTTGCCTGCCACGTCGGAAATCTTTGCCACATCCATGCCGTTACACTTGGTGGTCTTCATAACTATGTTGAGTGCTTCCTCATCAGTGTCGTTACTGATAAAGGTTCCTATACCGAATGCAACCTTTGCCCTATCCTTGAAATAATCATACAATGCAGTCGCACGCTCGAAATCCAGACTGTCGCTGAACAAAAGTGTCTTTGTCCTTGGATTGATCCCCAGACTGTTGTAGTGGGCTATCATCTTGTCTCCCCACTCGTACGGATCTCCGCTATCATGACGCACTCCCGAAAAAAGTGTCGCATAGGTGAGCTGAAAATCACGCAGGAAGCAGTCTGTTGTTATGGTGTCAGTAAGCGCAATACCGTTTAATATACCATACTCCTTAACCCATGCATCGAGTGCGTACCAGTTTGAATATGCCGGATTATGCTTGTGATTGCCCTGTCCTGTACACATAATCCACTCATGAGCCATTGTTCCCACCGGCTTTAAATTGAATTTCTTCGCAAGATATACGTTTGATGTACCAATAAAGTGTGAATCTGCAGGCAGCTCAACCTCTGCGATTGCCTTTACAGCCATCTCCTGCGCCTCGGCAGACAGACGGCGTCTTAGTCCAAATTCACTGAAATCGCTAAGCCTGTAGGTATCCTCCTCGAGCAGACGCACCTTCTCATCAAGCCTGCGCTTAAACTGCTTAAGCAGCACATCATAATCATATGCCATACGGAAGTACACTTCATTTACAATAGCAAGCACCGGAATCTCATACATCGAAGTATTGAGCCATGTGCCGGCTGCATCGATTGCCAGCCCGCATGGTGCATCTGTTGTGATGGTAAACTCCTCATATCTTGGCTGCCAGAGTCTTAAAAAATCAACATATGTGCCTTTTATCCAGGTGATGTTATCAAGATATTCAAGCTCCTCCTCCGTAAAACGAAGCTGACAGAAGGCCTGCACCTGCTCCTTTATCTCCTCGACCATCTCATCTGTAAAATGCACGTCTTTATTTCGGCACTTGAAGGTCCATGTCGTTTTATAGCTTGTGAACTGATGGAAAATCGTTTGTCCCATGCTGAATTTATACATATCAGTCTCAAGAAGGCTGTTTATTATTTGTGGCAATCTCATTTGTTTTATGTCCTCTTTTCTTTTTCTTTCAAACCATTTACTACCGGTAATTTTAGTCTTGATTTTACCACTGCGACTATCAAATATCAAGCAGACTCACATGTTTAATTATCTTCAATTTATTTTCTTTTCCGTCAGCATATTCACTGGTTCCAAAATAAAAACTCCCATGAAAGCCACTAACCGTGACCTCCATGGAAGCTTAATTGTTTATATTGCAGAGATAATAACCCAATAAATATATAAGATATTGTAATTATTCAGTTATGAATTATTTAAAGTATTTCACTCCGCTCTCGAATATCTTCATATCCTGCTCACCGTAGATATTGATTGCTACAGACTCGCCGCGGCGCTCTGAGTGAGCCATCTTGCCGAGGATTCTTCCGTCAGGAGATGTGATACCCTCGATAGACATGTATGAGCCGTTTACGTTCCACTCCTCATCCATTGATACATTTCCGTCCAAGTCAACATACTGTGTGGCAACCTGTCCGTTTTCAAAGAGCTTATCAAGCCACTCCTTCGGTGCTACGAAACGTCCCTCGCCATGTGATGCCGGGTTGCAATAGGTCTGACCAAGCTTAGCCTGTGCAAGCCATGGGCTCTTGTTTGAAACAACCTTTGTATAAACCATCTTTGAGATATGGCGGTTGATTGTATTGTATGTGAGTGTAGGTGACTGTGCATCCTGCTGTCTGATCTCTCCATATGGTACAAGCCCAAGCTTGATAAGTGCCTGGAAACCGTTACAGATACCAAGTGCAAGTCCGTCCCTCTCATTGATGAGCTTTTCAACAGCCTCTGTCATCTTCGCATTTCTAAATGCTGTTGCAAAGAATTTGGCTGATCCCTCAGGCTCATCTCCTGCTGAGAATCCACCAGGGAACATGATAATCTGAGATTTGTCGATTGCCTTTACAAACTCATCAACCGAATCACGGATATCCTCTGCTGTGAGGTTCTTGAATACCTTTACGATTGTGTCAGCGCCTGCTCTCTCAAATGCCTTAGCACTATCATACTCACAGTTTGTTCCAGGGAATACCGGAATAAATACTGTAGGCTTAGCCACTTTATTCTTGCATACATAGATATTCTTTGCATCGTAAAGACCGCTATTTACCTTGCTTGTATCGTCTGTTGCCTTTGTATGGAAAACGCCCTCAAGCTTTGCTGTCCATACCTTGACAGCCTCCTCAACAGGAAGCACCATATCGTCACACTCGATAGTCTGCTTATCGTTTACATAGCCGACTACAGAAGCTGCATCTGAAATACCTGCTGCATCAATTACCTCTCTGACCTTTGAAAGTGCATCAACAGGAACCTCAGCTACGATATTACCAAAGCCAGGTGCAAAGAGTGTATCGCTTGTCACCTCATCCTCGATTGTTACACCAAGCTTGTTACCAAATGCCATCTTTGATACTGCTGCAGCAAGGCCTTTTCCGTCAAGTGCATATGCTGAAACGATTGCACCATCCTGGATAAGATTTCTGATTGCTGTATAAAGTGTCATAACCTGATCATATTTTGGAAGATCAAACTCATCCTTATCTATTGTAAATAGAACAAGCTGGTTGCCCTCCTTCTTGAGCTCAGGTGTGATGATATCCTTTTCCTTTGCCACATCAACTGCAAATGATACGAGTGTAGGCGGTACATCAATATCATTGAAGGTACCTGACATGGAATCCTTTCCACCGATTGAAGGAAGTCCGAAGCCAATCTGAGCATCATATGCTCCGAGGAGTGCTGCAAACGGCTGACTCCAGCGCTTTGGATCCTCATTCATTCTGCGGAAGTACTCCTGATATGTCATACGGATTTTGCTGTAATCTCCGCCTGCTGCAACGATTCTTGAGATAGACTCAAGCACTGCATATATAGATCCGTGGTATGGGCTCCATGATGAAAGATATGGGTCGAAGCCGTAAGCCATCATTGTTACTGTATCACATTTACCCTTTAATACAGGAAGCTTTGCAACCATTGACTGTGTCTCTGTGAGCTGGTAACGTCCACCATATGGCATATATACACTGCCTGCTCCGATAGAGCCGTCGAACATCTCAACAAGTCCCTTCTGTGAGCATACGTTAAGATCTTCAAGCTCTGCCTCCCAGGCACCCTTCATATCTCCTGCCTCAACCATTCTGGCTACAGCAGGTGTGCTGATTTTGTCCAGATAATTGTCACTCTCGCAAGGCATCTCAACCTCAACATCTGTCTCCTGATGAGCTCCGTTTGTATCAAGGAATGCACGAGAGATATTTACTACCTCTTTGCCTCTCCACTCAAGCACAAGTCTTGGATCCTCTGTAACTACCGCAACCTCTGTTGCCTCGAGATTTTCCTCCTTTGCGTATGCAAGGAACTGTTCAACATCAGAAGGCGCAACTACAACTGCCATACGCTCCTGTGACTCTGAGATAGCAATCTCTGTTCCGTCAAGACCTGCGTATTTCTTTGGTACCTTGTCAAGCTCTATGCGAAGTCCGTCAGCAAGCTCTCCGATAGCAACAGAAACTCCGCCGGCACCGAAATCGTTACATTTCTTGATGATATGGCTGACCTCTTCTCTTCTAAACAGTCTCTGAAGCTTTCTTTCTGTAGGTGCATTACCCTTTTGTACCTCAGCTCCGCATACTGATGTAGACTTTGTATTGTGTGCCTTTGATGAACCTGTAGCACCACCGATTCCGTCACGTCCTGTGCGTCCTCCGAGGAGAATGATTTTATCTCCCGGATCTGAGTTAAGTCTCTGGACAGCACGTCTTGGAGCCGCACCCATAACTGCACCGATCTCCATACGCTTTGCAACATAATTTGGATGGTAAACCTCCTTGACATAGCCTGTTGCAAGTCCGATCTGGTTTCCATATGAGCTGTATCCGTGAGCTGCCTCTCTGACAAGCTTCTTCTGTGGAAGTTTTCCTTCAATTGTCTGTGAAACCGGTACTGTAGGATCTGCTGCACCTGTTACACGCATTGCCTGATATACATATGTACGTCCTGAGAGAGGATCTCTGATTGCTCCGCCAAGGCATGTAGCAGCGCCACCAAAAGGCTCAATCTCTGTAGGATGGTTGTGTGTCTCGTTCTTGAAGTTTACAAGCCACTCCTCTGTCTTTCCGTCCACCTCAACAGGTACCACGATAGAGCATGCGTTGATCTCATCAGACTCTTCCTGATCATCAAGCTTACCCTCTGCCTTTAATCTCTTCATGGCAAGAAGTGCAAGATCCATCAGGCAGACAAATTTGTCATTTCTGTCCTTGTAGATATTTGAAAATGTATTGAGATAATCCTTGTAGGTATTTTCAATCGGTGTACGGTAGAAGCCATCGTCAAACTTGACATTCTTAAGCTCTGTAGAAAATGTTGTATGACGGCAGTGATCTGACCAGTATGTATCGAGCACACGGATTTCTGTCATTGAAGGATCACGCTTTTCCTCATTCTTAAAATAATTCTGGATATGAAGAAAATCCTTAAATGTCATGGCAAGGTTCAATGATAAATAAAGCTCCTTCAGCTTGTCCTCTGCCATATCCTTGAAGCCGTCAAATATGATAACATCAGCAGGGTCATCAAACTCCTGCACAAGTGTCTTAGGCTTTTCCATGCCGATAGCACGCGAATCAACAGGGTTGATGCAGTGCTTCTTAATAGCAGCAAACTGCTCATCTGTGATATTTCCCTCAATCACATATGTGATAGCACTTCTGATAATCGGCTCCTCATTCTCATTGAGAAGCTTCACACACTGCTCGGCTGAATCTGCTCTCTGGTCAAACTGTCCCGGTAAAAACTCTACAGTAAATACTTTTGCATCACCATAGTCAAATGTCTCCTCATAGATATCATCAACAGGCGGCTCTGAGAAAACTGTATACAAGGCTTTCTTGTATGTCTCCTCTGATATATTTTCCACATCATATCTGATTAATACACGTACTGCCTCCACAGTTGTGATTCCCAGATAATGCTTGATTTCATGCTTTAATTCCTTTGCCTTTACCGCAAAGTCAGTTTTTTTCTCTACATATACACGACGTACGTTACTCATATGTTCTCCTTTCAATTCGAGAGTATGTAACCAATTATTCGTTACCGTCCGGCTTTTTGCACAATCGGACTTTAAAACTATGGTTGTAGTATAACACTTTAGCTATGATAAGTATAATTAATATATTTAATTTGTTTTATAAGTTGCGTTAATTATAGTTTTCTTATATAATGATATGAGAATCAAAAGGTATCATCATATTTATACGGAGGATAACAAAATGGATATAAATTATGAGCTTTACAAGGTCTTTTACTACGTGGCAACGTCCCTAAGCTTCTCTGAAGCCAGCAAGAAGCTGTTTATTTCACAGTCCGCGGTAAGCCAGTCTATTAAGACTCTCGAAAAGAAGCTGGGACAGACTCTTTTCATCAGAAGCACAAAGAAGGTACAGCTCACCGCAGCCGGTGCCCTGCTTTTAAAACACATTGAGCCTGCCATGAATCTTATTGCCCGCGGTGAAAGCCAGCTTTTAGACTCAGGCACACTTGGACTTGGCCAGCTTCACATCGGCGCAAGCGATACCATATGCCGTTATCTGCTGGTTCCTTACTTAAAGCAGTTCCATCAGAGGTTCCCGAATGTGCCTATCAAGGTCACAAATGCTACATCTATCCAGTGTGTGGAGCTTTTGGAGCAAAGGAAGGTTGACCTGATTGTCACGAATTTTCCAAACTCGCACCTCAATCACTCATACAGACAGAAAACCATATGCAACTTTTCCGATGTTTTTGTGGCAAATCCCAATTATTTCAAGCTTCGCAAGCAGGAGATAGCTTTTTCTGAGCTCAATAAATATCCTATCATGATGCTCGACCGAAACAGCACCACCAGTGAATTCCTGCATAATCTGTTTTTACAGCACCAGGTTGACCTGATTCCGGAAATTGAGCTAAGCAGTAACGATCTGCTCATAGACCTGGCCAAAATCGGACTGGGTATAGCATTCGTGCCTGACTACTGCATCAACCATGAGAATAAGGAGCTTTTCGTGCTGAAGACAAAAGAAAAGATGCCTCCACGCCAGATTGTTGTGTCCGTAAACACTACAATGCCCGTGTCAGCATCCACTGAGGAATTTTTAAATCTGCTCCCAGAAGTCGGCAACTAGTTTTCCGACATTTGCTATATTGCATGGCTTTCTGTCACTCCACTCGCGTGGATAGAGCAAATCATATTCTCTCTGCCAGAATCTCTCATCTAATAGCAAAATGACACCTGTGTCCTCCGTCGTCCTGATTACTCTTCCGGCCGCCTGGAGGACTTTATTTATGCCCGGATACCTGAAAGCATAGTCAAAGCCACAGCCGTTTTCGGCATCGTAATAATCCTTTAATATAGTTCTCTCATTGCTGATCTGCGGAAGCCCCGTTCCGACAACTATAGCACCTATCAGTCTGTCGTTTTTCAAATCAATGCCCTCACCGAATATGCCTCCCATGATGCCAAATGCCACAAGTGTTCTGTCCGATTCATCACTAAACCTGTCCAGAAATTCCTCCCTCTCAGCCTCTGACATATTATTTTTCTGCAGCATAAGCTCTGTTTCGTCTGCATATTTTTCACAGTAAATATCTGCCACATCATTCATCATCTTATATGACGGAAAGAAAACCATATAGTTTCCAGTCTTTTGCGTGACAACAGCATTAATATACCCTGCAATGCGCTCATACTCACTCCTTGAGCGCCTCGTGTACCTCGTACTCACATCGGTTGCCATCGCAAGCAGCCTCTTTTTGCTGTCAAACGTGCTGTCAGCATATATGGCATAGTTGTCTTTTTTTGTGCTTAGCAGGCTCTTGTAATAGTTTACAGGCAAAAA
>OGQV01001899.1_pt1 | contig 13882 bp, 10 predicted proteins | sample 1553311 | NCBI WGS metagenome assembly OGQV01 (sample SAMEA2579976, study PRJEB22360) | human gut metagenome
CAGATCGGCTTTACAGATGATCTTACTTTCACTGGAAATCCTCCTTCCGTAAATTAGTCTCATATCTGCAGTTTCACAGGCGCACTCATACACAGTATTTGCGCGCTTGAAATATATACTAACACCTGTTTTCCTGAAATGCAAGAAAAAATTTTAAAAATTTTTGATTTTTTTTACAGACTGTATTATAATGGGTGGCAAAGTCCGGCAGAACCTGTCAAACTTCTTATATCCTGTACTTTCATACAGACGGAAAGCTGCCCATTTTTATATGAAAGGAATCTTTATATATGCATACGGAAATGAAATATCGTTTTCTGATCCATTACACCTTATCTTTTATCGGAGGATATCTGGGGCTTTACGCCATTGTATCAAGAGCCGATCTTTTCGGCAACGCACAGACTGCCAACCTTCTCGGTGTTGTGCGTGATATCATCGGCAGAGACTTTTCGGACATGATGCTGCGTGTGGGCGCACTTCTGATCTATATGACAGCTGTGATCCTTACGGTCTGGATACCGGAACATTTTTCCACAGATCTTCGTTTTATCAGTATCGGAATTGATATCTGTGCAGTTTTGCTGCTTGGTTTCCTGCCAGCCAGAATGAGCCCGGTCGTAGCTCTTTATCCGGTATTCTTCGCAATGCCTTTCCAGTGGTGTACTTTCAAGGCTCCCGGCGGATATAACAGTTCGACGATCTTTTCCACCAACAATCTCCGCCAGTTCACCACTGCTGTCACACAGTTTCTTATGAAAAAAGATGACGCACAGCGTGATAAGGCGAAATTCTACGGAATGACGCTGCTGTCTTTCCATGCAGGTGCTGCTCTTTCTCTGATCCTTTATATGTACTGTGGACTGTCCGGTGTGTGGGTCTGTCTGATCTCGGCTTTCTATGCGGTGTGGCTGATTGCTGCGGACCGCAGTACTGCCGCTGATACTTCTAGCGTATCTCAAAAGAAAACTTCTGCCCCAAGCAATTATAGAAATATTTCCTACAAGAAAAAAGAAGCCTGAATCAAAATGAGCCATTGATTAATAATGATTTTTAACACCGTCAGCTCTAAATAAAACTATCCCGGCAAGTACAAGTTTTTACACTTTGCAGCTTGTTCGGGATAGTTCTATTTTAAGAAATAACATTCATCTTGGAACACAAAGCTCTCTTATCTGAAGTTTTGCATCCGCATTTTTCTATGCTGTTTTTTCGGTGCGTTTTCCCTCAAATTTACTTAATTTTTTCCGACATTCCCATTTTCTTTATTTTTTATAGACCGCCGTGGAACTCATTCCTCTGGATTTTAAAAGCTTCTTGTATGCATTCAGCTGTTTTGCCGGAACTTTGACAGTCAGCTTTTTATATGTTCCTGCAAAGGCTTTTTCACCAATAGTTTTATTAGATAATACTCCTGTCTTGATAATAACGGTTCTGAGATTTTTACAGTTATAGAACGCCTGTTTACCAATTCTGCTGACGGTTTCTGAGATTGTAATACTACTCAGACTTACGCAATTGGCAAATGCTCTGTCTACAATCTTCATTATATTATTTCCACCACTTACTTTATTCAACTTTCTGCATCCCCAAAATACATCCGTACCTATTACTGTCACATTCTTTCCAATAGTAACAGTTTTGAGGACCGTATTATTTTTAAAAGCATTTGCTGATATTCCCGTTACTTTACATGTAATTCCATTTATTTTAACTGTATCAGGAATTCTTACAGATGCTTTCTTATAAAACGGCTTTGTAAATTCAACGCTCATTCCATCCTTCAGTACCTTGTAAACTCCATTTGTAGCTTTATCATTTATGACTTTTCCAGGTGTTACAGTCTGTGGTTTGAGTTTTGCAATCTTTTCAGTTCTTGTCACTCCACAGAAAGTACAGGTAAATGTTTTGATTCCTTCCTTCGTAGTGGTAGCCGCTGTTGTAATTTTTCCCGCATTCCACGTATGTTTCGTTTTCGGAATTATTGTTCCTTCTTTCAGCAACTTGCCACAATCCTGGCAAAAAATATCGCCACTGTAACCATCGGATTTACAGGATGCTTTTTTTGAAAATTTCGTAATAGTATTTACATGTCCGGTCGCATGGATTTCTTCTATTCTTGTGGATCTACATACTTCGCAAGTGAATGTTCTGATTCCTTTTTCTGTACAGGTTGCATTTTTCGTTACTTTTCCTTCATCCCAGGTATGGGGTTCTTTCGGAATAGTTTTTCCAGAAGAAATTTTTATGCCGCAGTCTGTACAATAAACATCGCCTGTATAACCTTCCTGTATGCAGTTTGCTTCTATCTCATTACGCAGTTCTGTATACTGATGTCCTGTTGCCGGAATTTCTTCTGTGCTTGTTTTTCTACATCTTGTACAAGTGTAAGTTTTACTCCCCGGTTCTTTGCAAGTTGCATCCTTTGTAATTTTTCCACTATCCCACATATGACCTGTTGCCCCGACTGATAGTCACAATATATATTTTTCTTTTTAATTTGGTAAGGTTCCAGAGCTAACAGCTGCCTGTCTATACTTTGTTCCTTGGTAGATACTCTAATATATGCATATTTCTCCATTTTTTTGTCCTCCTGTATTTTTTTTATAATCCAGTAGACATTTACACATCCAATTCACCTATATATAGGTAACATTTTAATAATATTCTTTTATTTACTTAAAGCCAACTATGTAAAGGTAATTTTATATTTTTCCTCTGTTATGATGAACTCAACTTTACAAAGATAACTAATCATAACAGGTGACCGTATGACTTATTCTGATATTTATGCATTACGTATCTGTCAGCTCTGCAAAAATCGTAAAATTACGATAAACAAGCTTGCAACACTGGCTGGACTGAAACAATCCACAATAGATAATATTATACGAGGAAAAAGCAGGAATCCCCAAGTAAGAACACTCCATAAAATCGCTAATGTATTTGGAATGACCTTAAGTGAGTTTCTTGATTTTCCGGAACTCAATGACTATTCCATTGATGATGAAGAAGATGATGAATAATGATTTTTAACACTGTCACTCCCAAATAACATTTATTTTGGGATACAAAAAACCCCTTATCTAAAGTTTAGCATTCGCATTTTTTCAATGCTTTTTCCCTTAAATTACTTGATTTTTCTTTCTTCCTTTTTTAGCATAACAGAAACAGGATTTCCTGATACGCCACAGTTTCTTCCTGTTCAGACTTATAGTATACTTAAATAATCAAATAGAGAGACACCATTTTATTAGTTGAAAAAGCAAGAATCTTTCAACAACCGTTGAAGAATCTGCGGTTGAGCTTCTTCATCGCTACTCTGGCAGGCTCCATCAGCGGCCATTCTTTCCTAAGCCTCCCTTTCAGCATGCCTTATTTTAAACTGCTTTGTTTTCAACCATCAAATTCTATGTCAATTTTAACGCAAAAGTGATTTCCTGTCCTTCCTGCCTGAATACTGCGATTCATCCGAAGCATGATTCCATACTCACTTGTGATCCGTTCCAGATCTTCTTCCCGTTTCTGGACCATTATCTTCGACACCATCAACACTTTTTTACGTTTTTCCATAGATGTTTTGCAGTTATTCCCTTTGATACATTCTGTTTTATAAGAACAACCAGTGCAGTCTGAACATCTGTAATAAGTTTTTATACTGACATATCCTCTCGTCGTTTTACTTCTTCATTCATTTGTAACTGTTCCTCCACTTTCGTACCTGTCATCTGCAACGATTTCTGAATATGTTTCTATGTCAAGAAAAAGCACTCTTTAAAAGCGCTGTATCTGGCCACTTTTAAGGCTACGAAAAATAGGCCAGTACAATTCGAAACTGGGTGCAGGTATATAACAAACTGAGTATTATATACGAAAGGTGCCATCCAGAGTAACAAGTAAACCGACGATTAAGACGGGCGCCCCCTGTGCTTGACATATAATTCAACAACTTTTATATAAAACAAGGGCGAAGGGTCTATCACCCTTGCATTCGTAAAAGAATCTTATTTACAGACTTTTTCTCACAATCTCAAATAAAATAATCCCAAACAAGTTACAAAACGTAAAAACTTTGTACTTGCCGGGATCATTTTATTTGGAACTGACGGTGTTAAAATCATTATTAACCGACAGCCCCTCTGTTTTTCTATTTATTTTTCAGACCTCAGACTATTATGAAATTTAGAAATTTTCTTATCCGGCAATTCCTCTGCTCCACGCAGTAAGAGCTTTCTTGTTATTTCCGTTGAGATCACATCTGCACTTTCTTGTTTTCCAGTCATAAGTAGCTTCTGTATAATAAATATAGTTGCCCTTTACAGATACTTTAATAGCTCTGTCACTAATTATTTTGCATTTGCTTCCATCTCTGTTTATCAGATAGACAGGACCTCCATGAGGGAATCCCACAGCTGTAACCAAGACTTTGTTTTTCACGCTCTGTACTGTTGAACAATCCTTCCCCAGACGTTTTATCTGTCTTTTTTTCAGATTTACCACTGCAAAATTTCCCAGTCCGTCACCATACTGGGTCTGATATCCCATATAAAGATAGGTGCCATCGCAGCCGATAATGCTATCCGCAGGTCCCTCCCCCCTGAAGCTTATCAGCACTTTATTTTTACGGGTTTTCAGATTATACTGAACCAGTTTACGATTTTTGTAAGTTCCTCCAAAGCTGCCGCTCCTCAGAAATGCTGCACTTTCATAATAAAGATATTTTCCGTTTGTTACAATGGAACCACTGGAACAGCTGTTAAGAAGCGCTTTCTTTTTACCATTCTTTGAAGCATATACAATATAACGATTGGTTCTGTCATTGTATTTCATAGAATAAATCGTGCCGTTTACTTTGCCGCTTTTATAAAAAGTAATCTTCTTATATGCACTGAGTCCGTTTGACGCGGCCTGTACATTCTCTGTTGTTCCTACTGCTGTAAACAGCATACTGAATGCCAGCAGTAATACCATACATATGGTCAGCAGTCTGTTACCTTGGTTTCGTTTGTTTTTCATAATTTTCCTTCCTTTCCTGTTGCGGTGTTTACAGATATCGTATATCTATATTTTACACTACAGGAAGACTGTATGTCCATAGATACAAAAAAGAAACAGGTTCTGATTTATTTTCAGTTCCTGTTTCTTTTCATTTTAATCAGGTGGGCATTCTTTTAATTTTATAAAGCTGAATCTAATACGATTGTCTCAAACGGTCTTAATGTGATCTTTCCATCTTCTGCAGTGATCTTCTCATAGTTTCCAAGACGTTTCTGATATGCTTTCCATTCCGGTTGCTGCCGGATCGTTACATTCTCTGCTGTCAGATTATTAAGAACGATCAGTTCTTCTCCCTGATAGTTACGTCTGTATGCCAGCACATCTGCATTTTCTTTTTCCAGAAATTCGATAGTTCCCTCTGCTATGATATCTTTTTCTTTTCGAAGGGCAATCAGTTTCTTATAGAAGCTGTAAATGGAGTCCGGATCTTTAAGTTCTGTTTCTGCATTGATCTCCTTATAATTCTCGGGAGCTTCGATCCACGGTGTTCCTTCTGTGAATCCTGCGTTTTTGTCATCAGACCACTGCATCGGTGTTCTGCTGTTGTCTCTTGATCTGGCAGCCAGAACCTTAAGAGCCTGCTCTTTGGTTTTTCCCTGATCAAGAAGGATTTTATAATAATTCAGGCTCTCCACATCACGGTACTGGGAAATATCGTTGTAGTGGGCATTGGTCATTCCCAGTTCCTCTCCCTGATAAACATAAGGAGTTCCCCGCATCATGTGAATCGCCGCTGCCAGCATCTTGGCGGATTCTTTCCAGTAAAGGTCCTCATTGCCCATTCTGGACACAACTCGCGGCTGATCGTGATTGCACCAGAAAAGTGCATTCCAGCCATCTCCATCCTGCATTCCCATCTGCCATGTCTCGAACAGTTTTTTCAGTGCTATTCTGTCAGGCTCCATCAGTGTCCATTTATCTCCGTCCTTATAATCTACTTTCAGATGATGGAAATTAAAGCACATGGAAAGCTCTTTTTCCTTCCGTCCTGAATAACGAATACAGTTCTCAAGCGAAGTGGAAGACATTTCTCCTACTGTGATCATATCCTCAATGCCTGTATCTCTGGTCAGTTCCTTAAGATATTCATGTACATGAGGACCGTCTGTATAAAATCTTCTTCCGTCGCCTTCCAGATCATCCTCAAACAGCTCAGGCTTGGAAATTACATTAATTACATCAAAACGGAAGCCTTTTATCCCTTTGTTTTTCCAGAAGCGGATAACTTTTTTCAGTTCACCACGGACTTCCGGGTTCTCCCAGTTCAGATCTGCCTGGGTAACATCATAAAGATGGAGATACCATTTTTTCAGTGATGGTACATACTCCCATGCAGGACCGCCGAATTTTGACTGCCAGTTTGTCGGAATCTGATCTTCCGGTTCATCCCGGAATATGTAGTAGTCCTGATATTTTTTTTCTCCTGCAAGGGCTCTCCGGAACCATTCATGCTCTGTGGATGTGTGGTTGAATACCATATCCAACATCAGACCAATTCCACGGTTATCACACTCTCGGATCAGTTCATCCATATCCTCCATGGTTCCAAACTGTGGATTGATCTTATAATAATCTGCCACATCATAACCGTTATCGTTCATTGGAGAGATAAATACCGGTGTAATCCAGAGATAATCAATTTCTAATTCTTTGAGATAATCCAGCTTTTCAATGATTCCACGGATGTCACCAAAACCATCCCCATCCGAATCCCTGAAGGATTTCGGATAAACCTGATATACTGTCTTTCTGCCAAAATCTGTCATAATTCTTTCCTCCTAAATCAATCGGACATTCATGATCCGATCTCACAGCCTGTACCCACTTCAGTTAAATAAAACGATCTCTGTTTTTCCTGCTTCTGCGTGAATATCTGTTACAAATTCAAAATCTTTCGCATTGCCTTCTTCTGTCACAATACATACTGTCACATCCGGATGGCCTGCTATCCTAATCTTTTCCCTGTCAAAACGTACCAACGGTGTTCCCTGCTTTACTTTCTGGTTCAGAGATACCAGATACTCAAAACCGTCACCTTGCATTTCCACTGTATCAATTCCAATATGGAGAAGGATCTCCATGCCGTTCTCAAGAGTCAGCCCGCAGGCATGTCTGGACTCGTCCATAAGAACAGTTACTTCACCGTCACATGGCGCATAAAGAGTATCGTTCTCCGGAAGGATGGCAAGACCGTCACCCATAACTCCTTCGGAAAATACGCCGTCATTTACTTCCTTCAGAGGAATTACTTTTCCTGTAAGGAAAGCTCTGAGAGTGTTTGCTCCATCTCCGTTAAGTTCTGTTGTTTCTGTATTTTCTGTTGCGCTGATGCTGCCGGCTTCTGCTGATACATCCACTGTATCTGCGCTGTCCCCGGCTCCCACTCGATCTGCCATGGAAAGTTTTTTCTTTCCAACAATAAATGTCAGTGTCATCGGAATCACAAAAGCGATCACCATACAGATTGCAAAGCTTCCCATATATTTCGGCTGAATGGACAGGATTCCCGGGATTCCACCTACACCTACTGCGTTGGCTGTTGTAGAAGTCATAACGCAGACAACTGCTGAAATAGCAGATCCGATCATTCCACAGATAAACGGGAATCCGTATTTCAGGTTTACACCAAAGATTGCCGGCTCTGTTACTCCAAGGTAACAGGAAATTCCTGCCGGAACATTGACTTCCTGTGCTGCTACATTCTTTTTCTGAAGGATGATCATTCCCATAACCGCAGAACCCTGAGCAATATTGGAAAGTGCGATCATCGGCCACAGCATGGTTCCGCCATAATCTGCGATCAGCTGAAGGTCAATAGCATTGGACATATGATGAAGTCCTGTGATAACAAGAGGTGCATAAACAAATCCGAAAATTGCACCAAATACAACTTTAAAGGATCCTGTGATTCCTGCATATACTACGGAAGAGATCGCAGAACCGATCTTCCATCCGATAGGACCTACAATAAAATGCGCAGCCATTACAGCAAGTACAAGACTGCAGAATGGAACTACAACACTTGAGATCACCTGAGGAGATATTTTTCTGAAAAACCTCTCAAGATAAACAAGTACAAACGCTGCCATGATCGCCGGAAGCACCTGTGCCTGATAACCGATCATGTTCACTTTTACAAATCCGAAATCCCATTTCGGAATATCCGCTGCTGCTGTTCCGGCTACAGAATAAGCGTTGAGAAGCTGGCCGGAAACCAGGGTAAGTCCAAGGACGATACCAAGCATCTCCGTTGTGCCCATTTTCTTGGTCACAGACCAGCAGATACCTACCGGCAGCATGTGGAAGATTGCTTCACCGATCAGCCACAGGAAACTGTCCATTCCGGACCAGAACTGACTGATATCACATAAAGTTTTCGTTCCATTCTCAAAGAAGTAAATGCTGTCAATACAGTTTCGAAATCCCAGGATCAGACCACCGGTGATGATAGCCGGGATCAGCGGTGCAAAGATCTCTGCCAGTGCAGCGATCACCTTCTGGAGAATATTCTGGTTCTTCTTTGCTGCCTGCTTCACTGCATCCTTGGAAACGCCTTCCACTCCTGCCACTTTTACAAAATCATTGTAAAAATCAGCGACTGCATTTCCGATGATCACCTGAAACTGTCCCGCCTGTGTGAAGCTTCCCTTTACCACCTTCATAGCTTCGATTGCTTCCACATCCGCCTTTGACGGATCATTGAGTACAAAACGCATTCTAGTTACACAATGTGATACAGCTGCAATGTTCTCTTTTCCTCCGATGAGGCGAAGCAGCTGCTGGGCATCCTGTGTATACTTTCCCATTTTCCTTTCCTCCATTACATTTTGATGATTATTTCCCTTTGTTCTGATTTGTTTAAACATGTTGTCGATGTTTTATTTATATCACGCTTGTTTAAACATGTCAATATGCTTTTTAAAACTTGTTTAAACATTTCAAAGTATTTGCATTGCGCTTGCCTACAAAATCTTTTATAATGATCCTATAGCATTTCCATAAATTACTGCATCAAGTTCAGCTGCTCAGAACATAAATTGCCGGAAATGCTATAGGAATCATAAATCCTGCTATATTTTTTGACCGAACATGAATGGAGAATAGAAATGCCAAGAAGTATTTATGAAGATATCTATAAAGATCTGAAAATGAAAATAGAGGACAACACCTTTGCCTATCAGGAGCTTCTGCCTTCCGAAAACACTCTGATCCAGACTTACGGCTGCTCCCGCAATACCCTGCGACGTGCGGTCAGTCTTCTTGTCAGTGACGGCTATGTACAGACCATGCAGGGAAAAGGTGTCCGCAATATCTACCGTCCAAACGAGAAGACTGCTTTCACCATCGGAGAGATCGAAACCTTCAAGGAATCTGCTGCAAGGAACGGTCAGAATGCCCATACGGAGGTGGCTCTTTTTACAGAGCTTTGTATCAGCAAAAATCAGTCAGCTTACACAGGATTTCCCGTTGGTGCAGAAGTATATTATATTCAGCGTATCCATTATCTTGAAGATATCCCGCTGATCATCAACCATAATTATTTTCTGAAGGAATCCGTTCCCGGCCTTACTGCCGAGATTGCCAGTCATTCTATCTATGAATATCTGGAACAGGTGCTTCATATGACCATTGTCAACAGCAAACGTATCATGACTGTGGAAAAGGTTACAGAAATTGATGAAAAATATCTTCATCTGAATGTAAAGGATTATAACTGCGTGGCTGTGGTGTCCAGCCAGACTTATAACAGTGATGGCGTGATGTTTGAGTATACCCAGTCACGGCACAGACCGGATCATTTTCGATTTTATGATAATGCCCTGCGCCGATGAGCCCGGCTCATAACTGCTTCGCAGCTATACGGTTATGAGCAGGTGACAAATGTGGCTCACAAATATCCGCCTAGATCTGTATAGATGCTGCAGTTTCCTATTTTCCAAAATTATGTTATACTGAAACGATCAACGGAGAGAGGAAATTTTATTTTTATGAAAAAACGAGAATCTTTTAACAGCCGCTGGGGGTTCATTCTGGCCTGCATCGGGTCTGCGGTTGGAATGGGAAATATCTGGATGTTTCCTACCAGAGTTTCCCTGTATGGAGGGGGATCGTTTCTGATCCCGTATTTTATTTTTGTGGCACTGATCGGATTTACAGGGGTGATCGGTGAGATGAGTTTCGGGCGTGGAACACGTTCCGGCCCCATTGATGCTTTTGGTCTTGCCTGCGAAACAAAAGGCAGGAGGAAACTGGGCGAAACCCTTGGATGGATCCCTGTTGCCGGTGCACTTGCCATGGCTATCGGCTATACCGTTGTCATGGGCTGGATCTTCCGATATATGATCGGAACTTTTACAGGATCCACCCTGGCTCCTGCAGATATTGAGTCCTTTGGTTCCAAATTCGGCGGCATGGCATCTGCCTGGGGAAACAATCTCTGGCAGCTGGCTGCTCTTGTGATCTGTATGTTTATCCTGATGTATGGTGTTGGAAGTGGTATCGAAAAGGCAAACAAGATCATGATGCCGATCTTTTTCGTACTGTTTGTGATCCTTGGCATCTATGTTGCTTTTCAGCCTGGCTCTGCTGCCGGATACCGTTACATCTTCCGTGTGGAACCAGAAGTTCTGGCGAAACCATCCACCTGGATCTTTGCACTTGGGCAGGCATTTTTCTCCCTGTCCGTTGCAGGTAACGGAACACTGATCTACGGGTCCTACCTTCCGGACAGTGAAGATATCCCGGCTTCTGCAGCCAGAGTTGCACTTTTTGATACGCTGGCTGCCATGCTGGCTGCACTCGTGATCATTCCTGCAATGGCAACTACCGGTGCACAGCTTGATCAGGGTGGGCCTGGACTTCTGTTCATCTATCTGCCTCACCTGATCAAAACCATGCCAGGAGGCCGGATCATTGCCATTATCTTCTTTGTGGCGGTATTCCTTGCAGGCATGACTTCTCTTATGAACCTTTATGAGGCACCAATCGCCACAGTCCAGGAAAAAACAGGCCTTGGCCGTATCCCTTCCTGTATGGTGATCGCAGCTATCGGAGTCGTAGTTTCTCTTCTGATCCAGGGCATCGTCTCTGACTGGATGGATGTACTTTCTATCTATATCTGCCCTCTTGGCGCAGGACTTGCAGGGATCATGTTCTTCTGGGTATTTGGCCGGAACTATGTAGAGAGCCAGATCAACAAGGGCCGTGAAAAACCATTCACAAAATATTTTTATCCGGTGTGTAAATATCTTTATATTCCGGTATGCTTTCTAGTGCTGATCCTTGGTATCGTGCTTGGCGGTATCGGATGATAAAACGCTGAAATTTACAGAATGGACTACATAAAAGAATCCCGCGGAAACGGTTTTAAACGTTTCCACGGGATTCTTTTCATTTATATTTTTGCAAAAGGGATGTTCTTTTTTAGAGGGTGTCCGGTTTCTCCACTTCATAATCAGACCAAGATGCAACCGCATCGCTGCCGGATGTATCTGCTGTATCTTCGTATTTATCTACAGTGATCGTATAATCGCTGTCGCCTTCTACATATACGGTTCCGTCTGTTCCTTTAACTGTGACGGTTTTTCCGGAGTCATCCACGATGGTTCCGGCATTGGAAAGTTTGGAGACGGTGCTGTCACCGGTTACTGTCCAGGTAGAATCGTCACTGACATATACGTTGCAGTAACCATCTCCGCCGTTGCCGGCAAAACTCTCATCGTCTATGATAGCTCCTGTCAGGTTGCTTCCGTCTGTCATATAGAAATCAAGCTGGCTGATGGTATCCCAGATCACGCTGCCTTCCATGTCCTGGCTGATCGCGGTAAAGTCACAGTCTGCTCCGTTGGCTCCGCTTTCCCCCCATCCTCTTTCATTGTTATTTCCTGTACAGCGAAGAAAGTACTCATTGTCATTGTTGTATGTGATATCTACATCTTTCAGCGTAATGTCACTCTCTGTGTTGGTTGTGTAGAACACACCGCCGTTCTTGGAAGTAAGGGTTCCGCCGTCCATCTGGAAGGTACTGTTTCCTACTTCGGAATCACCGGACATACTCTGATAGAGGATCACGGTCCAGGTGCTGTCATTCTGACTTAAGTCACTCATATTTCCGGTAAGGTCGCAGTTAAAAAGATGCAGGGAGTTCAGTCCTTCGATGCACACGGCTTCTGATCCGTTTGCTGTAAGTGTGGCATCTTTTACTGCAATATCTGCGGTGCAGTATACTGCCGGTGAACCTACACCATTGGATGTGTAAGTTCCGCCGTCTACGACCATGGTTCCGCCGCCGCGGTCGCTCCGGATAGCTGCTGCGGATTCTCCGTCTGTCTCCACATTCAGATCCCAGGCGTATAATTTACCGCCGCCGGCTGCATGGATTCCACCGGAAGTATCCTGTGTTGTCTTAATGGTAGTGTCTGCCGCGTAGACAGTTCCATCGCCGTAGGCAAAAAGTCCTGCTCCTCCGGCTGCGTCAGTGGTTACAGTTCCGCCTTTTACATAGGCATTTCCGTCTGTTGCAAGAAGCGCTGCTCCTACACCGTAAAAACTGGAGTTGTCACCGCCTGTACTGTCGGAGGAGTTTCTTGTGATATCTATATTATTAAAAGTAACATTTGCTCCTGAGGAAACAAGTGCCGCGTTCTCGTCTGTTCCTGTGGATTCCAGGGATGTATCCGATACTTCTGGATCAGAATCATACATATTGGCTGTGTCATAGCTGTCTACTCCCTGGGACTGACCTCCCGGTGCTCCACCAGGACCTCCCTGACCGCCGCCCATATCTGTGCTCTGCACTTTGATGGTAAGGGCATTTTCGTCGTCGTCTGTGGTGATGGCTACGATGTCACCTTCCTGAATATCGGAGAGTTCGATGGTCTCACTCTGGGAATTATTACCGTCCGGAGCACCACCCTGGTCGCCGCCTGGGGCCTGATTGTTTCCGTTATCTCCGTCTGGCTTCTCCGGGACCTGTCCCTGGTTTCCTCCTGGGGCTCCGCCCGGACCTTCGGCGCTTTCTTTTGTGATCACGGTATCATCCGTCACTGTGACTGTCATCTCATCTCCGGTCAGATCCAGCATGGAAGGTGCCTCTCCCTGATCTCCGCCAGGGGCTCCACCATTTCCATCTGCATTGTCACCGTCCGGTTTCTCCGGGGCTTCTCCGTTATCTGTTGAATCCCCATCTTTGCTGTCCGTTTTATCGGACTCTGCATCTTTGCTGTCAGATTCTGTGCTCTCTGCATCGGATGTATCAGCAGAAGCATCTCCGCTTCCATTCTCATCCGGCTTCTCAGGTGCTCCACCGTTTCCGCCCATATCTTTCATTGTTCCAACTGCGATGGTGATCTTTCCGTCTTCCACAGATTTCACTTCACCGTAGGTCACATCTTCCTCATCAGAATCTTCTTTATCCGCATCTGCGCTGCTGTCACTGTCGTCTGTGCTTTCTGCACTCTCTGCCGTTGTATCTTCTGTCCCTTTATTATCTGAACTTTCCGCTGTATTCGTTGTTGTCTCTGTTGTCGCTGCCCCGCATGCGGTAACAGATGCTGTTGCCATCATAATTCCTAAGATTGCTGCAAGATATTTTTTCTTCATATGAACACCTCTCTTTTTCTTGTATGCTCATACTATATCAGCAAAATCTGTTCACTTTATGTTTAAAACATGAAAAAAGTGTGAGTGATAATATCCACTTTGAGATTTTTTTCCGAAAAAAAGCACAAAAAAGACCCGGCAGTTTAAAACCACCAGGCCCTTTACAGAATTTCTTATTTATCTCTCCAGATGATTCTTCCTTTGGAAAGATCATACGGAGAAA
>OGQV01001900.1_pt1 | contig 13877 bp, 14 predicted proteins | sample 1553311 | NCBI WGS metagenome assembly OGQV01 (sample SAMEA2579976, study PRJEB22360) | human gut metagenome
GATGGCGGAGAACGAGGGTCTCTTCCTCGACCCCGTCTACACCGGCAAGGCCTTCGCCATCGACATCGAGCTGGACTGAGTCGCCTTAGCAGGCGCAGGCTTTTAAATCCGGTTATCGGTTGTCATCAGGCGGGTATGCCTTTCCCGCACACATAGAGCAGCACCCAAAAGAACGGCCGGAGGAAGCTCCGGCCGTTCTTTGCACAGCGGGAATGGGAAAGAGTATGGAAAAATCTTGTCGAAGCGCTTGCCGATACGGCGAGCGTTTTTGCATTTCTGTGGTTGTAAAGCTGCCGAAAATGGTGTAGTATGTAGGCGGATATTTTATACCAATCCGGAGGTGGACTATGCAGATGACCGTGCCGCGCCCGCGTGAACAGGCGCTGGAGCAAATCATGGCGTATATATTGGAGAATAAACTTTCCGCTGACGATAAGCTTCCGCCGGAGCGTGAAATGTGCCAGATGTGGGGGGTTAATCGCTGCACCCTGCGCAGCGCCATTGCCGCCCTGACGGAGCAGGGGATTGTGTACGCCGTTCAGGGCAGCGGGACCCGTATTGCGCACAGATTTCGCCGTATCCTACAGGATTTGCAAGGATTTTCGGAATACGCCGCCGATTGCGGCCTGCGGCCGGAAACGAGGCTGCTGTCCATGTCGCAGGTGGAGTGCGACATGCAGCTTTCCCGGCGGCTCCATCTGGTGCTGGGAGAAAATGCCTATCGAATCTCCCGCCTGCGCATTCTCAACGGCCAGCCCATCCTTATCGAAACGGCCTATATTCCCGCCGCGCTGGCCCCCGGCCTGGAGGAGCATGATCTGGTGACCGGCTCCCTCTTTTCGGTGCTGCGGGAAGGGTACGGCCTGGATCTGGATCACGGCGAAGAGAAGGCCAGCATCACCACAGCCGCAGAGGAAGAGGCCGTTCATCTCGGCATCGCCGCCGGGGATCCTGTGTTCTGGATCGTCAGCATCACGCAAACGCCGGAGGGCGTTCCTGTGGAGTATTGCCGCACCGTGGCAAGAGCGGACAAGGTGGAGCTGGTCAGCATTCTCCACCGCGGAGAAAGCGAGGCATCCGATCATGCGTGAAATCAGCTATAAATCCCCGCTTTATATTCAGCTGCGCGAGGTGATCCGCAGTAAGATCGAAGAAGAAGAATACTTGCCCGGCACAGCCATACCCTCGGAAAATCAGCTGATGGAGACCTATGGGCTCAACCGGGTGTCCGTTCGCAGTGCGCTGGCGGCGCTGGAGTTTGAGGGACTTTTGAAAAGCGTGCAGGGAAAAGGGGTTTTTGTAGCGGGGCCCAAGGCCAAGCGGAATATGGATACGCTGGGCGGTTTTCACAACACCATGCGCCAGAGCGGCGGAAACACCGCCACACGGATTCTCAGCAAGACGCTGCGTCAGGCAGGCCCCTATTATGCCCGCCTGCTGGAGATTTCCCCCGAGAGCACCATCTGGTTTATTCGCCGGGTAGAAAATACGGCGGGCGAGCCGGTGGCGCTGGAGGAGCTTTACATTCCCTACAGTGTGGTGCCCGGTCTGGAGGAGGTGGATATAAAGCTGTTCTCCATCTATGACATCTATCAGTGGAACGGCATCGTGCTGGGAGAGGGACATCAGACGCTGCGCATCACCCGGCTGCCGCCTATGCTGGCCAAGCACATGGAAGTGCCGCCGGAGCAGGCAGTAATGGAGTTTTCCCGCAGCTATGTGCGCAACGATAAGGCGGAGTTTGTCGTTCACTTCCGTCACACAAATCCATAATTGGTATAACTTTTAATATTACAACTATCAATACAGGCGGATAAAATGCGTTATCCGCCTGTATTTTTTACCATTTGTTGTTATTTTAACCAAAATTGCCGGGGCTGATTTTAGTCTAAACATAGAATTCACTTTTTTTGCCGCAAAAACCGATTATCATCTTGTAATTGGTATAAGTTGATACTATACTTATCACATCAGGGCAACACAACGAAAAAAGGTTGAGAGGCGGGCCACTTGTCCGATTCCATCGTATCGCTGCGCCATGTGGAAAAATGGTATGGCAACAACCACGTGGTAAAAGACAGGAATCTTGAAATTCATGAAGGCGAATTTCTGACATTACTGGGGCCATCCGGCTGCGGAAAAACCACAACGCTCCCGCCTTTAATTTCGATTACAAGACCAACGTCTTCTTCCAGAAGGACGTGGGCGACGCGCTGACCATCTACGATAAATACTATCAGATGCTGAAGGTGGGTTAATCCATCGCTGCAAAAATGGAGGGATATCCTTGATTAAGTTTGATGAACAAAAACAAATCAACAGCGTAAACGGTGCTTTGGCATTGCGGCCGCAAATCGAAGAGCTGATCGACCGTCTGCTGGCAGAGGGCGTGAAAAACCTCTGCTGGCTGGGCATCGGCGGCACATGGGCCAGCTGTATGCAGGTGGTATGCTATCTCAAGGAGCACACCGACATGGATACCTTCGCCACCAACGCCGCAGAGTATTGCACCACAGGCGATAAGCGTGTGGGCGCGGGAACCCTTGTGGTTCTCTCCTCTGTGACCGGCACCACCACGGAGATCGTGGATGCGGTTCGTCTGGCCCAGAGCCACGGCGCAAAGGTGCTGGGGTTCATTGACAAGCCGGATGCTGAGCTGGCCACTCTGGTGGATTACTGCATCAGCTACAAGGGCAATGAACAGCTGAAGTTCTTTATGGTGGCGGACTGCTTCCTGCGCCGTCAGGGCAACTTCCCCGACTATGACGCCTATTATGCCCAGATGGACGCCTATCTGGCCAAGGATCTGGTGGAGATCGAGAAGATTGCCGATCCCTTTGCGGAGGACTTTGCCCGCAAGCATCTGGAGGACAAGCTCCACTACTTTGTGGGCGCCGGCTGCCTGTATGGCGCCACCTATTCCTACGCCATGTGCTACTGGGAAGAGATGCACTGGATTCGGACGAAATCCATCCACAGTGCCGAGTTCTTCCACGGTATGCTGGAAATCGTGGACAAGGATACGCCGGTCACGGTCTTTGTGGGCGAGGATGCCCAGCGGCCCCTGGGCCTGCGTGTGGCGAAGTTCCTGCCGCGGATTTGCGAGAACTTCACCATTATCGACACCCATGATTATCCGCTGGAGGGTATCGATGAGAAGTACCGCGGACGGATGTGCTATGCCATTATGCACGCGGTAACCAATCGCATCGACGCCCATGTGGAAGCCATCAGCGGCCACGACATGGCCATTCGCCGGTACTACCGGAAGTTAGCATATTAAGTGAAAAAGGGCGGGTTCCCCCGCCCTTTTTTCAGAGGTTTGCTTATGAAATTTGGGATGTTTACCAGCGGTTATCAGCGTCTGCCGCTGGAAAAATGCTTTACAGACGCTGCGCAACTGGGGTATGATTACATAGAGCTTTGGGGCGGCTATCCCCACGCCTTTGCCCCGGATGTGATAGAGGACTATCGGGAGATCCGCCGCTTGCAGGAGCATTACGGCATTCCCGTGCCTGTCTATACGCCGGAGCACAATGCCTATCCCTATAACTATATGCTGGGGACGGAAAAGCAGTGGCGCAATTGTATGGCGTATCTGGAGGTGTCTGTCCGTGCCGCCGGGCTGATCGGCGCCGGGCAGATGCTGATTTCCGTGGGGCACGGCGGCGAGTGCCCGGCGGAATTGCGCCGCGCACGGCTGCGCCGCTCTGTGGAGCATCTTGCCCGCGCTGCCGAACGGGAGCATGTTGTCCTTCTGCTGGAAACGCTGTCCCCTCTGGAGAGCAACACCTGCACACGGCTTCATGAGCTCAAGGAGCTGCTGGAGGCGGTGGACTCGCCGTGGCTGATGGGGATGTGCGATGTGGTGCCGCCGGTATTGCAGGGCGAGGACCCGGTGGACTATTGCCGCCATCTGGGAAGCAGAATGGCCCATTTGCATCTGGTGGACTGCGATGGCGTGACGGAAACCCATCTGATCCCCGGAGACGGTGTATTGAACCTGAAACAGATTGTCAGCGACTTCCGGCAGGCGGGCTATGACGGCCGCGCCACGCTGGAGCTGGTGACTCACTATATGGACGATCCTACCGGCGCCGCAGGACTGGCGCTGCAAAGAGCAAAGGAGTTATTATGATAAAAATTGCGTGCGCAGGCGACAACTGTGTGGATTATTATGACAACACCGGCGAGAGCTTTCCCGGCGGAAATCCGGTCAATGTTTCGGTGTATGTAAGGCGTCTGGGCGGCCAGTCCGCCTATCTGGGCGCGGTGGGTACGGATGATTTTGGAAAACAGATGTGCGCCGCGCTGCAAGAGAAGGGCGTAGACGTCAGCCATGTGCAGATTCTGCCCGGCAAAACTGCCTTCACCCATGTAGAGCGCATCAATGGTGAGCGGGTATTCGGCGATTATGATGAGGGCGTCATGGCGGATTTCAGACTCCGGCAGGCGGATTTCGACTTCCTCAAGGGATACAATCTGCTGGTCACCGGACTGTGGGGACATACGGAAAGTCAACTGGCCGACGTTCGCGCCATGGGGATCCCCGTGGCCTTTGACGGGGCCGAGCGCCCGCTGGATAAGGCGGGCAGGATCGCGCTGCCCCATGTGAACGTGGCGTTTTTCTCAGATGACGCCTCCGATGAGGAAAGCCTCAAGGCGCGGATTCTGGAGATAGCGGCGCTGGGCCCCCAGATCGTGGTGGCCACCCGAGGCGGAAAAGGGAGCCTTGCCTATGACGGCGAAAGCTTCTATCCGGGCCAGATCGTTCCGTGCTCCGTGGTGGATACTATGGGCGCTGGGGACAGCTTTATTGCCGGATTCCTGATGGCGTGGCTGAAAAAGGAGTCGATCCCGGCCTGCATGCGTGCCGGAGCGGAAAATGCAGCCGTAACGCTGGGCTATCCCGGCGCGTGGTGATAATAGCTGAAGTCTTTGCAGGAGCTGCTGGCCATTGAATCGGTGGCCCGGCGGGATCAGGAAAAGCCCTTCGGAAACGGCGTGGCCCAAGCGCTGGATTACACGCTTTCCCTTTGCCAACGTATGGGCTTTCATACAAAGAACGCCGACGGGCTGTACGGCTATGCGGAAATCGGCGAGGGTGCAGAGATCATCGGCTGCCTTGGCCATCTGGACGTGGTCCCCGCGGGAGATGGCTGGCATTATCCGCCTTATGCCGGAACCATAGACGGCGGGAAAATGCGCCCACGGCAGCACGCCTTGGCGAGGCGAGAACGCCATTGACCGCGCCATGGAGCAGCTGCCGGCAGAGAGCGGGCCGTTCGCCGCGGCATATCGGGCGCTGTTTTATTCATTTGCAAAGTTATTTCTGCATAGTTTTACAATAATTATACATTGCTAAATTTATTTTAGACGGATGCCGCGCAGCACCTCCGTTGTGGTGAAACCGCTGCCTTCAAACCGCAGGTCTTTTAGCGCAAACGGAAGCTTCGCTGTGCTATCAAGCTTTATCAGCCGATAATTCAGCCGCAAACGCTCGGCATTTTCCGTGATCGAACGACGAACGGACGGCTTTTCAATCTGCTCCGCGTTTTGCAGTACAGCTTCGAGCGTACCGAATTTGCGGATGAGCTGCGATGCTGTTTTCTTGCCGACCTTCTCCGCACCCTTGACATTATCAGCCGTGTCGCCTGTAAGCGATTTAAAGTCCGCATACTGCATGGGTGAAATGCCGAATTTTTCACAGAACTGCGCGGGCGTGTAGATCACCGTGTTTTTGCCGCGGTACCGCAGCACGGAGACATGCTCGGAGAGCAGCTGAAACAGGTCGCTGTCAAACGACGAAATCACCGTTTCGGTGTCATTAAATGTCAGCGCATAACTTGCAATCACATCATCCGCCTCGCAGTCTGTTGTTTCAAAGCGCTTGATCTGCAAATAATCGAGCGCGCGGTAAATATCGCCGAGCTGCGAATACGGGTTTTCCTCTTCCGGCACGGTACGGAGATCCGGGCGGTTTGCCTTATAGGCTTTGTCCAAATCCGCGCGGGTGTTTTCAATTTCGCCATCGAATACCGCAAGCACATGTGTCGGACCTACCATGCGAATGATTTTCAGCAGCGCGCCGACAAACCCCAGCACGCCCTGTATCGCCCGACCGTCCGCCCCGAAAATTCGCGCCGGCATGCCGAAAAACATTTGAAACAGCAAGTTGCTGCCGTCGATAAGCAAGAGTTTAGCCATGGTTTGATCTCCTCGAATTTTTCAAAGTTCCGCATATAGCAAAAAGTCCTGACTTTCCGAAGAAAATCAGGACTTTGGTGGAGACGGACGGGATCGAACCGTTGACCTCTTGAATGCCATTCAAGCGCTCTCCCAGCTGAGCTACGCCCCCGTTTGGTACTTGAAGATTATAACACAGGTGGTTACAAATTTCAAGCCCTTTTTTGTTTTTTATTGATCTTTTTTCGCAAAGCGAAAAATATCGCCGTTTATTCGATGCTGTGAATGCGGTATGTTCCGCTTTCGGCAGCTTTGTAAGCGAGACCATCTTCAAAGACATAGCCGCTTTCAAGACGAATAACGCCGTGCATGGTGCTTGGCAGCTCGACTGTCAACTCAATGACGTCGTCCTCATCCCTCTCCCATGCGGAAGCGATGCGGCCTGCGGGTGCAATGTGGAATGATTCGGCATGCGTGAGGCGCGAGATAAACGACGGGCGGAAATCCACCTCATTCGGTTCACCGTGCGGCGCCATGCGGATACCGGAGAGTGCCTGCGTAAACCAGCTGCTGATGTCGCCCCAGAAGTGGTGATTCAGTGAGCCAATGCGATCACTGCCCTCGGGCTGAAACATCTCCCACAGCGTCGTAGCACCGCGCGCGATCCAGTTGCCGTAGGACGGATAATCCGGGCGGGTGATCATGGAGAACGCGAGGTCACTGTACCCGAACTCCGTCAAAACATGGAACAGCACGCGTCCGCCGAGCACGCCGACATCGAGGTGATACTCCTGCTCCTCAATGAGGTTGATGAGCTGCTCAAACGCCGCCTTGCGCTCTGCGGGCTCGAAGATGTTGTAGTAGATGGCCATGGCCTGCGAAGTCTGGCAGTTTCCGGCAGCGAGCATAGTGTTCTCGTCGATGAGATACTTGCGCACGGCAGCTTTCCAGCGCTTAGAAAGCGCGCGGGCAAACGCCGCCTGCTCCGGCATATTGAGCTTATCGAACAGAAACGCGGCTTTATCCGCCATGTCCTTTGAGAGCACCGTATCGGTGAATGCGAGCGGCGATTTATACTCGTGCGCTTCGCGTCCCGGCGGGCACCAGTCGCCAAGGCCGATGGCGAGCAGGTCGTGCTCGTCCATACGCGTTGTGAGGTAGTGCAGGTATTTGATGATCGCCGGGGCGCACAGTTTGGCGGAATCCAAATCGCCGCGGTACTGATACAGTCTGTACGGCAGCTCAATGAGCACGCTGTCCCATGCGGGGCCGTTGCCCCAAGCAAAGCCCCAGCCGCTTGTGGGTACGATGCCGGGCAGTGCGCCGTTATTATCCTGTGCTTTCACAATGGCACGCAGCCATTCGCGGTAGCTCTTTTCTGCACCGAGGTTCAGCAAAATATGTTCGGAAGAAAGTGCCGCGTCGGCCGTCCAGCCGTTTTTCTCGCGCTGCGGGCAGTCCGTCGGGAAATAATAGAAATTCGTCACGTCCGATTGGCGTGTCATTTGCTGCAATTTGTTTGCGGTCTCATCCGAGCAGGAGAAACCGCCGCACTCTTCGAGCAGCGAGTGCATCTCAAGCGCTGTAAGCAGGTCTTCCGTCGCTTGCGCTTCGGTGATGCCGCTGACGAGCACATAACGGAAACCGTGATACGTAAACGCCGGTGTATATACCTCTTCCCCGTCGCCGCGGCAGGTATACACGTCTTTGTGGACATATTCGAGGTCGCGCGCCCAGTGCTCACGCTTAAACCAGATATTTTCCACGTCCGGCAGGCCGTCCTTCAAGTGCTCGCCGTGCCGAAGTTCTATGCGCTGGTCAAGCTCGCCGCGCACGCACAAACGGCACACACCGGCGGTGTTGATACCGAAATCGTACAGATAGCCCTTTTCCGTTTTCGTAACGGAGATGGGCTTTAATTCATTTACGATGTCAATCGGCTCCGCGGTACACAGGCGCTTTTCGCCGCGCGGCTGCGGGGCGCGTTCGGCAAATTTCCATGCACTGTCGTCAAATCCGATCGTATTCCAGCCGGGTATTTCCAAGCGGCCGTCGTAAATCTCGCCGAAGCGATAGTCATCAAACAGCAGCGGAGACGATTCCGTGCGCCACGTTTCGTCACTTTCAATGCAGTGTGCCTCCCCGCTTTTGTCCGTGTACGTCAGGCACAGCGCCATTTGCGGTGCGGCACGGAATGCGGCGGTGTCGAAATCCCAGATATGCCCGCCGGGGTTATTCGTGAAGCCGTTGCCAAGCCACACGCCAAGCACATTTTCGCCCGCGCGGAGCGTGACCTCATACGTATCGTAATACACAAGGTCATCGGGATTGCTGATGTACGGCGCAAGACGGCCCTTTGTGATGCGTTCGCCATTTAAATACAGCTCATAAAAGCCGAGCGCCGTGATGATAACGTTTGCTTTGGCTTCGTGATCGGCTTGAAATGCGCGGCGCAGATACGGCGCAGGCACGTGGTGTTCAAATGTATTGTAAGCTTCGGACGCGCGGATAAAAGACTTCGGAAATTCCATTTTAACTCCTCCAAAAAGGACTGAATTCCTCTTTTATGACTGCTGTTTCGCTTTTGATTCGGTTGTGGGATCTACGTAGACGGTCTTATACTGCACATAGATGACCATGCCGGGCTTTGCGCCCTGCGGCTTTGAAACATAGCGGATCTGCGTGTAATCGACCGGCACCTGCGCGGAATCCTTCGCGCGGCTGTGCTGCGCGGCAAGCACGGCGGCTTCCTCCATGGCAGTCTCCGTCGGTGCTTTGCCGTCTGTGACGAGCACCGTGTGCGAGCCGGGGATGTTCTTCGTGTGAAACCAAATATCGTTGTTGTTTGCGTCCTTCATCGTCAGCTTGTCATTCTGGCGGTTATTGCGCCCGACAAGCACCGTGAAGCCGTCGCTCGTCTTGAACTTGAGCGGTGCGGAAAGCGCAGGCTGCTTCTGGTTCTTTTTGCCCGCCCTGCGGCGCACGTAGCCCTGTTCGGCAAGCTCGGCGCGAATCTCATTTAAATCACGTTCGTTTTCGGCGAGGGCAAGCGACTCGAACACGCTGTCGATATACGTCAGCTCCGTCTGCGCAAGGCCAATCTGCTCAGTCAGCTTTTCCTCTGCCGTTTTCGCCTTGCGGTAGTTTTTATAGTATTTCTGCGCGTTCTGCTGCGGCGTGAGCGCCGGGTCGAGCGCAATCTCAAGCTCCGCCAAATTCTCATCATAGAAATTTTGCAGCTTTACGGATGTTTCACCCTTTTGAATCGCATACATATTCGCACTGAGCAGGTCGCCCTTGATGCGCAGTGTGTCGCGCTCGGCGCATGCAGAAAGCTCTGCCTGCTGGTTCGCGATCTTGCGGCTCAAACGGTCGGCGTGATTCGCAAGCAGACGCAGAAGATCCTGACTTTTCACGCGCATACGCTCAATCTGATCGCGCTCGGCGTAGAACGCGTCGAGCATTTCGGAAAAGCTATTTTTTTCACTGACCGTCATCGCGCTGCCGTACTGACGAATGTCCATAAACGCGAAATCTTTCGGTTTATTCTGCGGGTCGATGACAATATGCGGCGTGCCGGAAACGTTTTTCGCCGTCTCCATCAGCGTCGTCACGTACATCTCCGTACGGCGGCGCTGCGGGGGCGTCATGCTTTTCACATACACCTCATGCCCCAGCCCCGCGCTGTTTTCGACTTCGCGCGCAATAATCGGCGAAATGCCCTGCAAAACGGACATCAACGCTTTGGAAAGCTCCATATCACGCGGTAAAGCATCGATACGCGCCATGATTTCCTCCACCGTGCAGGTAAGCATGGAAAGCTTATCCTGCGGGGGCGGCAGGCGGTATAAAAGCCCAGGCAACACAAGACGCTCCGAAGACATCTCGGCATCCACGCGTTTTAGTGCATCGATGATTTTGCCGTTTTCATCAACCAAAATGATATTGCTGTATCGGCCCATGATCTCCACGGCAAGCGTCAGCTCCACGTGGTCGCCGAGCTCGTTCACGCTGTCGAATTTCAGCATGAGCGCACGTTCCAAGTCGGGCTGCGTGATCTCCAAAAGCTTTGCACCCTGCAATTTCTTGCGCAAAAGCATGCACAGCATCGGCGGCTGCTGCGGGTTTTCCACCGGAATCGCCGTCAGATTGACGCGCGCACTGTTTGCACGGGCGGAAATGAGCAGCTTATATGCGGCGCTGAAGCCGCGAAATGCGAGAATCAGCTCATCGCGGTTCGGCTGAAACACACGGTCTACGCGCGTGCCGAGCAAGGACGTGCCGATTTCCTCTTTTAAATGTCGTAAAAACACACCATCCAGTGCCATTTTATAAAACCATCGCTTTTAAAAAGCGCCTTTCTGTTCTGTTTCAAAGCGTTTCCATCGGCGGGCGTTCGCTTTTGGAAACGATAAATTCCACACCCGGGCAGGCTGTGTCAAGATAAGCTTTCAGCCGCTCACGGTACGGCAGTTCCGTGTGGTAGTGCCCGGCTTCATACAAAGCCAGTCCCGCCTGCTGCGCCGCGATGGTCTCGTGGTGCTTCACTTCGCCGGTGACGAACGCGTCCGCGCCCTTTGCCTGCGCTGCAAGGGCATAGTCTCCCCCGGCACCGCCGACGACCGCGACTGTGCGGAGCATTTTGCTGACCGCCGTGCAGCGCACCGCCGAAAGCCCCAGCGCTTCCTTAATGTGCGCAGCAAAGTCCTCCGTTGTCATTTCTTCCGGCAGCTCGCCCATGTAGGCAATGTCCGTTTCGCCCTCTTTTAAAATGCCGCGGACGTTTTGCAGTCCCAACTTGCGGCAAAGCGCATCGTTCACGCCGTAGGGATATGCCATATCGAGATTCGTGTGCGCACTGATGACCGCAATGCCGCTCTGCACAAGCGCATAAATGATGTTCTGCGGCTGCACGGTACGCAGCGGGTTAAAGATCACCGGGTGGTGGCTGATGATGAGCTCCACGCCGATGCTTTTCGCCTCACGCAAAACGCGCGGAGTGACATCTAAGCAAAGCAACGTCTTTGTGACGTCGACATTTTCATCACCGACCAGAATGCCGACGTTATCAAAATTCATTGCCGTTTGAAACGGCGCAATACGGTCTATGGCGTCATAGATTTCTCGAACGGTCATGCGTTCTCCTCCTCGCCGTACAGGTCTAAAAGCATTTGCAGCAAAATTTCCAGCGCGCTGCTGTCTGCGCCGCCGTGCCGCATGCCCTTGATCTTATTTTCAATGTTGTGCCGCACGCTTTTGGCATAACGTGCGCTGAACGGACTGCCGGGTTTGATCTGCCCCATATATAAATCAATCAGCTTTAAATTATCCCGCTTTTGATCGGTATAGTACACGGACATCACGGAGTAAATTTTATCACTATCTACTACCGCTTCTTCGCGGTCAATCGTAAATCCCAGCGCGGCAAGTCCCTCTCTAAGCTGCATGGCGGTCGTCATCGGCTGCAAAACAAGGTGCTTATCCATCGCGCACAGCCATAGTGCTTCCGAGATGATACGCAAAATAAGTTCACCGCCCATGCCGGCGATGACAATGTCCTCCGCCTCATCCGGCAGCACCCCGTGCAGACCGTCTCCACACACAAAGCGCATTTTGTCCGCCACACCGCAACGCGAAGCATTGTTCATGGCGCTTTCCAGCGGCCCTTTGTGAACATCAACCGCAACGGCAAACGGTATCTTACCGCTTTGCAGCAAACAGACCGGCACATAGCCGTGGTCTGTGCCGATATCGGCAAGTTTTTTGCCTTCCCGCACAAAATCTGCACATTTTTGCAGACGCGCGCCAAGGGTGGGTGCTCGTTCTATTCTGTTTTGTTCCATGAGTTCCTCCGAATTGCCGGATCGGCGAATTTGCTTATTTTGTGGCGAAGCGCGCGTTAAATGCTGCTGCGAACTGCTCTGCATCCATACCATGCACTGCACAGGCCTCTGCGATTGTTTCGCCGCGTGCAGCGGGACATTCAATGCAATGCATACCCGCTTCCCTGAAAAACGCTGCGGCATCTGTCTCCTGCCGCAGAATATCGCCGATGATGGTATCGACCGTAATGTGCATAAAACATCCCCCTTTAAAGATATTTAACCAATTTAATTATACGATGCATAAGTTTGTTTTGCAAGGTATATCACGGCTTTCCGCGTAAATATCGTAAATATTTATAAAGCAATATTTGTCTTTGAACTGCAAAATGCCCGGCAGTCTCCCGCCGGGCACCGATATGCGTTTTAAAGCTTATCTTTCTTCCTTCATGCGTGCAAAGCACTCGCTGCAATAGACCGGACGGTCCTCACGCGGCTTGAAGGGAACGGTTGCTTCCTTGCCGCAAGCGGCGCAGACAGCCGTGTACATCTCACGTTCCGGCTTTGCTGCATTCTTGCGGTTCTGGCGGCATGCCTTGCATCTCTGCGGCTCGTTCTCGAAGCCCTTGGATGCGTAAAATTCCTGCTCGCCGGCTGTGAATACAAATTCTTTGCCGCATTCCTTGCAGATCAGGGTCTTGTCTTCGTACATGTGTTTTTACCTCGCTTTGGTCATAATAGAATAGAATGAGTTTTGCCCCCGGCGGATTTGCACCGCTTCATTGAAAAACAACGCCATCAACTGTGGAAGGGCATATACATATAAATATATAGAAAAGGTATCCGCGCGAAAGTCATCCTTTGGCGTCATTGTTTTTCTGCCGCAGCTTTTTGCGTACACGCGCCATCGCGTTATCGAACGCACGCGCCGAAATGCCGAGTTTTCTCTCTGCTTCCTGCCGCTTATAGCCGCCAAGATACAAAGAAAGCACACGCAGCTCAAAATCGGAAAGTGAAATATGGATAACGGAAAGCAGCCGGTCCATCTCGTCACGGCTCTCCAAAAGCGTTTGCGGGTCGGAAAGGCGGTCTGCCCCAAGGTCTTCCATCTCCTCAATGGGCACAGCGTTATTGAGAAAAGAATTTTTCAGACTGGAGCTGCGCCGCACGGCGCTGACGATTCGATTGTTGATGCACCGCCCGGCATACGTTTCAAACGACGTCCTTTCGCTCGGCTTATAGGAATTCGCCGCATCTAAAAGCCCCAAAAGCCCCTCCTGGTACAGGTCTTCCCGCTCAAGGGAAAAAATCTCGCGAAAACTGCATGCCTTGATGCGGATGACCTTCAGGTAGCGCGCCGCAAGCTCCGAAAACGCCGCGTCATCTCCGTTTTGAAAACGAAGTGCCAGCGCCTCATCGCTGAGCGGTATACTATTTTTCTGCCCGGTTTCCTGCATGAGAACGCTCCAAATGACTACTGTTTCTTTATCATACTCCAAACCCTTACAGAAGTCAAGACAAATCTTCCTATACTGTACAAAAATGCTCGACCGAATTTTTACATTTATATCTATCCTGCAAACTTAAACTTCTATTGCCAAAATTCGACAAAAAGTATATAATGCAGACAAGAACTGCGAAAGGCGGTAAAAATATGGTATCAAAAGCATTCAGCATGGGACTTTTCGGCATGCACGCGTTCAAAGTGGAAGTGGAATGTGACCTTTCTGCCGGTCTGCCTGCCTTTGACCTTGTCGGCCTGCCGGACGCCGCCGTAAAGGAATCGCGCAATCGCGTGCGCGCCGCACTGAAAAACTGCGGGTTCGATTTCCCCGTCAGCCGCATCACGATGAACCTTGCCCCTGCCGA
>OGQV01001914.1_pt1 | contig 13809 bp, 10 predicted proteins | sample 1553311 | NCBI WGS metagenome assembly OGQV01 (sample SAMEA2579976, study PRJEB22360) | human gut metagenome
GTCGGCTGCCGGTCTCTGTCCGGGGGGGGGACCTGCCCCCCCAGCCGCAGCAGGGAGTGCCTGCCGGAAGTTTTCGTTGTCATCATTTTAAAGCGTTTTTTGGTTAAGGAATCCCGCAGCCCGTTGGCTATTTCCGGACTATAACCGAATAGCTGCCTGAATATGGTTTTCATGTAATGTTCGATGTCGTACCCTTCGGCCAGCACGTCGCTGTCGGCTTCGAACTCCTCGGCTTCGGTGAGCCGCCGTGCGGCGAGCCATACGAAAGGGTTCCACCACAGCGCGGCCTTCATGCATTCCATCGCCACGCGCTCGGCGGAGTGGCGGTGGGCGACGTGGCTCGCCTCATGGGCTACGATGGCCTGCAACTCTCCGGCCGGGATCTGGTCCCAGAGGTAGATCGAGCGGAAGAACGAGAACGACGCGATCCGCTGCGGGGTGCGCACGAGCGTGAAACGCTCCGTGCGGGTGATCGCCGCGCCGCGCCGCAGCCGGCGGATGCGCACGACCTGCCACAGCATGACGCCCGCGACCAGCCCGACCCCGATCAGGTATACCGCCAGGCATATCGCTTCGGGCGTAATGGCCGGCGTCGCCTCTTCGACCACCTCGGCGGTCCATTCGGCCGCGGGCAGTGCGACCGTCGGGGCGACCTCGATCACCTTGCCCGGCCAGACGGGGATGCGCAGCAGCGGAATGACCGCCGCCAGGAGGGTCGATGCGAGCAGGTAGGCCCTGCACCAGCCGAACCGCACGTGCCGTTCGAGCAGGATGGCGTAGGCCGCCAGCAGCACGCCGCTGCAAGCCAGCACTTCGAGGGCGTAGATGGCGAGGGTTTTCACGGCGGTTATTTTTTGGCGTTGCGCATGATTTCGAGAATTTCATCCATCTCCCGGGCGGAGATGTTTTCATGGCGCGAGAAGAACGACACCAGTTGGGCCAGCGAGCCGTCGAAATAGCTGGAAAGCATCGACGACATGACGCCGCGGGCATACTCCTCGCGGCCGATCAGCGGAAAATAGCGGTGGCTCTTGCCCTCGGCCGTATGGCTGACGAAGCCCTTGTTCTCCAGAATCTTGAGAAACGTGGCGACGGTGGTGTACTTGGGGTGGGGTTCGTCGGTCCGGGCGATGATGTCGTTGACCACCGCGTCGCCCAGACGCCAGAGAATCTGCATGATCTCCTCCTCGCCGCGAGTCAGTTCCGTAATCTTGGTATTCATAGGTCGTGTTGTTTCGGGTTTACGACACAATATTACTACTAAATTTTTAGTAAAACAAATTTTCGATCTAAAAATTTAGTAGATAAGCCCGAAATAATTGATACCTATATTTATAAGAAAGGTGGAGAGGCCTGGTCGGAGTGGTCGGAGCTGGGTGCGAGGCTATCGTAGCTGCCGTTCGGCCTCGTTGTCTTTCTCCTCCTTGTCGTCCTCCTCCCAGTCGAACCACGGGAATTCGTGCCGGCCGCCCAGCGCGAAGCGCGTGTAGGTGATCGGAAGTCCCATTTCGAGAAAGCGGGTTTCATAAGCCGTCTTGACCGAAAGCACCTCGTCGGCGAACCCCGAACCGTAGATGTCGGGTTCGGAGACCTCGCAAGTCAGCCCGTAATGGCGGATGACCTCGCCCGTGTAGGCGTAGAGGTGCTTGGAGTCGGTCTTGAGGTTGATCCACCCGTCGGGCCGGAGCAGGCGGGCGTAACAGGCCAGGTAGAGCGGCGAGGTGAGGCGTTTCTTGGCCCGCCGGGTCTTGAGCTGCGGATCGGGGAAGGTGATCCAGATTTCGGACACTTCGTTTTCGGCGAACAGTGCGTCGATGAACTCGATGCGTGTGCGCAGGAAGCCTACGTTGTGCATCCTGCGGTCCGTGGCGGTCTTCGCGCCGCGCCACATGCGTGCGCCCTTGATGTCGATGCCGATGTAGTTGCGCTGCGGGTCGCGCTGAGCCAGCGCGACGGTGTATTCGCCCTTGCCGCAGCCCAGTTCCAGTACGATGGGATTGTCGTTGCGGAAGAAGTCACGGTTCCAGTTCCCTTTCAGCGGGTGGTCGCGGTGGAACACCTCGTCGAATTCGGGTTGCACGAAACATTCGAAAGTCAGGTTCTCGCGGAACCTGCGGAGCTTGTCTTTGCCCATAGTGGTCTGTTGTTCCGCCGGACTGCGGGGCCGGCAGGACGGTAATGTGTTTTCGGTTATCTGCTTTGCTGCAGGTCGACGCCGACGGCTTCGACCCCGCGGACGGGGCGGACCGGCGTGACCGAGCAGCGGTAGTCGCCGTGCTGCGTGAGGCGGATTCGGCGACGGTAGGGGATCGCTGCCTCGCGCATCAGGGCCGCGGGACCTTTCGGGTGCGGGATGACGAGCAGGAACCACTCCCCGAAGCGGAGCGAATCGGGGGTTACGGTGGCGATGCGGACCGTCAGCGTGTCCTCCGCGAAGCGGTCGTTGCAGCGCAGGAAGATCACGGCGTCGCGCAGCGACACGGTGTCTGCGTTCGGCAGGCGGATTTCGGCCCGCGAGTCCCACCGGGCGGGGTTGACGTCGGTGACCGCCGACTGGTGGGGCGAGACGCAGCTTCCGGCCAGAAGCGCGGCCGCCACGGCCGCGATATGCCCTGCCGAGCGTTTCACCGCGCTATTGGTTTTGATGCGTTCCGCCGTTATTGCCGCCTTCGCTGCCGCCTCCGTTACCGTTATTGCCGGCCGGGGCGTTTCTGCCGTTGTTTCCGTTTCCGTTTCCGCGGCGGCGGTTGCGGTTGTTGCGGCTGCGGTTTCCGCCCTCGCGGCCGCCTCCGTTGTTTTCACGGGGTTCTCGGCCGTTGTTTTCGCCTCGGTTATTGTCGCCGTTGCCGCCGTTCTGACGCTCCCCTCCGTTGCCTCCGTTGCGCGGACGGTCGTTGCGGCGCGGCTGCCTGTCGGGACGGCCGGGCTGTCCTTCACGCGGCTGGCGGGTCTCTCCGCCGGACTCCTGCGGCGTCTGTCCGTTCTGCCCTGCGGGGCGTCCCTGCTCGCCGCGGCCCTTGTTGTTGCGGCCGCCGCGCTTGCGGCGTTTGGCCTGGTCGAAGCGGGTGATGCTGTCCTCCTCCGAACGGTAGGTCGGCTCCTCGATCTCCGGGCGGATGTCGTCGGCGTCCTGCAACCGTTCGACCTTCTTGCCCTGGCGGTTCAGTGCCATGATCTCCCGCACGCGCGAAACGGGCAGCGTGGTGACGTTGGCCATCGCGTCCTTCGACGAAGAGAAGGTCATCGTTCCGGCCAGCACGTCGCTCTTGACGCAGAACCATTCGCCTTCGGCGGCCTGGAGCGGTTCGCGCAGGCGCGGGAACTCCTTGCGGGCGTCGACATAGGTGTCGTATTCGTACATCATGCAGCACTTGAGCTTCGAGCACTGCCCGGCCAGCTTCTGGGGGTTGAGCGAAATGTCCTGCACGCGCGCGGCTCCGGTTGTGACGCTCGAAAAGCTCGACATCCACGACGCGCAGCACAGTTCGCGGCCGCAGGCGCCCAGTCCGCCGATGCGTCCGGCCTCCTGGCGGGCGCCGATCTGCTTCATCTCGATGCGGATGTGGAACCGTTCGGCGAAGACCTTGATCAGTTCGCGGAAGTCCACGCGCTCGTCGGCGATGTAGTAGAAGATGGCCTTGATCTTGTCGCCCTGATATTCCACGTCGCCGATTTTCATGTTCAGGCCCATGTCGGCGGCGATCTGCCGCGAGGCGATCATCGTCTCGTGCTCCAGCGCGATGGCCTCCTGCCACTTTTCGATATCGTAGGGTTTGGCCTTGCGGTAGATCTTCTTGTATTCGCCGTTGTAGGGGTTGAATCCCGTGCGGCGCATCTGGCGCGCCACCAGGTCGCCCGTGAGCGACACGACGCCGATGTCGTGGCCCGGCGACGCTTCGACGGCTACGATGTCGCCCCGTTTGAGGTCGAGGTTGTTGACGTTCTGGTAGAACGAACGGCGGGTGTTCTTGAAACGCACCTCGACGATGTCGCTCGGCATGTTGACCGGGTATTCGTCGAGCCAGGCCGTTTCGTGGAGCTTGAAGCACCCGTCGCAGAGTTTGGCTTCCGGCTCCGAGCCGCAGTTGCAAAAGGCGCACCCGCGGCCCACTTCGGGTTTGCAGGCACCCGTATGTCGTTTTTCGGTATCCATGATTGGGTATAATTTGCGTAAAGATACAAAATAATTCACAATTCAGAATTCACAATTCACAATTTTGGCTTATTCGGGAACTATGCCTGCAAACTGAATTTATGAATTGCGAATTGTGGATTGTGAATTCCCGTTTGCATGCAAACGGCTGATGCTGCGGCGGATGCGCAGGATCATCATCACGGCTGCGGCCGACAGTCCGAACGAGAAGCCCAGGAAAAGCCCCGAAGGACCCATGCCCATCGTGAAACCGAACAGGTAGCCCGCCGGGAGGTTCAGCAGCCAGTAGGAGACGAAGGCGATCGGCATGATGATCTTCACGTCCTGAATACCCCGCAGGATACCCACCGAGACGTTCTGGATGCCGTCCGACAGTTGGTAGAGCGCAGCGAAGACCATCAGGTTCGAGGCGATGGCGATCACCTCGGCATTGGTGGTGAAGAAGGTCGGGATCACGTTGCGCATCGTGATGAAAACCAGCGCTGCGAGGACGTTCCACGCCAGCACGAGGTGGTACGACGCCTTGGCCGCGAGCGACAGCTGGCCGATGTCGCGCGCGCCGTAGCAGTGCGACACGCGGATGGTGGTGGCCGCGCCGATCGACATGACGATCATAAAGGCGCAGTTGCCGATGGTCGTGGCGATCTGGTTGGCGCTCATCGTCTCCTTGTTGAACCACCCCATCATAATTCCCGTGCCGACGAAGGCCGAGGCTTCGAGGAACATCTGCATCGAGATCGGCAGGCCCATGTGCAGCAGTTGTCTGACCGACGCCCACGAGTAGTTGCGCGGCGAAAAGCCTTCGAGATAGACGCGGTATTTGCTGCGGCTGTAAAAGTAGCCGATCATCAGCATCGGGGCGATGATGCGCGACATCAGCGTGCCCAGGCCCGCGCCCTCGGCGCCCATCTCGGGAAATCCGTAGCGGCCGTAGATGAACACCCAGTTGAAGCCGATGTTCGCGAGGTTGGCCGCGATCGTGACGAACATCTCGACCTTCGTGTTTCCCACGCCTTCGAGGAACTGCTTGAAGGTGAAGAACAGCATGATGAACGGCATGCTCCACACCAGCATCCTGTAATAGGGGATGGCCATGTCGACCACTTCGGCGGGCTGGCCGAGGTGGTACATCAGCGGAATGACGGCGTACTGCACGGCGGCCATCGCCACGCCCAGCAGTCCGTAGAAGAGGATGCCGTTCTGGAGCAGTCCCGACGATTTCTCGCGGTCGCCCTGCGCGTAGAGTTCGCCCACGAGGGGCGTCATGCCCAGTGCGATGCCGATGGCGGCGATGAAGAGGATGAAGAAGACGGCGCCGCCGAACGACACGGCGGCCAGCGGCGTGGGGTCGCTGCCTCCGTAGCGGCCGACCATCAGGTTGTCGGCGACCTGCGTGAGGATCTGCCCCAGCTGTGTCAGCACCACGGGCAGCGCCAGCCGCAGGTTGGCTTTGTATTGCTCTTTGTATGTTGCGAAACTGTACATTCGATTCGGGTATTGAGGTGCAAAGATAGCCATTTCCGCCGGGATTGCAATTCACAAACCCCTCCCGGGGCGGAAAAAGCGCCGGAAGGGGCTGCGAAAGTGCCCGCGGTGCGGATCAGTAGGGCAGTTCGATGCGGATGCAGCAGCCCCCGCTGTATTCGGGGCAGACGCGGATGTCGCCCCCGAGGCGGGTGACGATCAGGCGGCAGAGGTAAAGCCCGATGCCCGAACCGGGTTTGAAGGGGTCGACCTTGGTGAAGCGTTCGAACACCCACTCCTGCTTTTCGGGCGGGATGCCGATGCCCGTGTCGCTGACGCTGATTTGCAACGTGCGCCGGGACTCGTCGTTGCGGCAACGGAGCGTGATGCGTCCTGCGGCGGTGAACTTGGCGGCGTTATGCAGCAGGTTGTCGACGACGCGCGTCAGGTAGAAGGCATTGGTGGGTATCTCGATCTCCGTTTCCGCTTCGTTGACGTATTCGACCGCCGGATTGTTGCCGAGCTGCTTTTGCAGCTCCAGCCGTTCGGCGCAGAGCAGGCGGATGTCGGTCTGGGCGACCGGGAGCGGGCTTTCGGAACTGACGAGCTGCGAGAGTTCGAGCATGTTCTCCAGCAGGGCGGTCAGGGCCGTGGTGCTCTTCCAGATCTCGGCCTGAAAAGCCTGCCGGGCCGCAGGCTCCTGTTCCGTGAGCAGCAGTTCGGAGAAGCCGTTGATGGCGTTCAGCGGCGTGCGTATCTCGTGGCACATCGAGTTGATGAAGGCGGTCTTCATTTTTTCGCTCTCCTGGGCGCGGCGGCTTTGGCGCTGCGCCTCTTCGCTGGCCGCCATGAACTGCGTGCGCGCCAGCTTCAGCCGCCGGACCATCGCCTGCTGGTAGGCGGCCCAGCCGGCGAGCAGCAGCAGCACGATGCCGCCGGCGACAAGCAGGAAGAGTTTGTTGCGGTCGGCCAGCCGGGACTTTTCGAGTTCGAGGCGGTTGACGTCGTAGAGCGCCTGCATCTCGGCCAGCTTGCTCTGCGCCTGGTCCATGCGGCTGTGGTAACGGAAGTCGTTGCCTTTCCGCATGGCTTCGAGGGCTTTTGCGTAATCGCCCGCCTTTTCATACAGGTGCGACTGCGCTATGTAGATGGAACCGAGATCCGCCTTTTTGCCGGTTTCGGCGTAGTGGGTCAGCAGCGAATCCATGTAGGCCGTGCTCCGCTCGTAGTCGCCCCTGTCCCGGTAATAACGGGCGCTGGTGTTGTATATCTCCTCGCGGTCGCCGCGCCCGCGCGCCAGCTCCATGCATTTATCGTAGTAGCCGTCCACCTCCTCCCGGGTGAGGAGGCCGCCCAGGAAGACCATCTTGCCGTAGGACCGCATCAGGTATTCCGCCGAGTCGCGGCGGGGGCGTTCGAAACGTTTGTCGGCCGCCACCCACGCGCGGTGCAGGTCGATGCACCGGCCGATCTGACCGGCGGCACGCGGATCGTCGGCGTAGAGATAGATGTCTGCAAGTTCCTCGCGGCAGAGTTTTTCGAAGTGTACGCGTTCCTCCAGCGGGTATTTTTCGAGCTTGGCGAGAGCCTGCTCCACATAGGGGATGGCCTGGGGAATGTTGCCGTAGGCTTCGGTGGCGATCGACGAATAGTCGATGGAGAGTCCCGTGAGGAATTCCCATTCGATCTCCTCCTCGGGGGTGAGGCTGCCCGGTTACCGCTCGCGGAACTCCGCCAGCGCGCGGTCGATCGCCTCGAACGAGTTGGCCACCGACATCTGCTTCCAGAGCCAGAAGGCGTTGAGCGATGCACGGAACAGTGCGAAGCGGCGGTCGGGCAGGAGGCTGTCCGCAAGGCGGACGTACTCCAAAGCCCGTTCGGGCTGCTTCGCCGAGAATCCCTGCACGAGCCGGTCCAGCGCCTCCCGGCATCCGTAGTCGTCTCCGGCTCCGGCGGCTTCGGTGAGTGCGGCTTCCCAGTAGAGGGCGGCGAGCGCCGTGCTGTCGGCGCAGAGGTCGGCCAGCCGGACATAGGTCTGCTCCCGTTCGGCGGGCGTGCGCGCCCGGGACAGCGCTGCGGACAGGCTGTCGGCTTCAGCGGTTGCTGCGAACGCCGTCGTCGCGGCGCAAAGGGTTACAAACAAGGCCCCGGAGAGGGTTTTCAGAGAAATCGGACGCATTCGGTTTCAGTGAAGAGGTATGAAATATTCGCACAAATTTAGGAAAAATGGAAAATATCGCATCCTTTCCTGCCGGAAAAATGCGAAAAGGGGCCGGGAAACGATCCCGGTCCCTCTCTGCGAGCGGTCGGTTATGCCACGCGCAGTTTCACGCCGCGGCCCTTGTCCGACTCCACGATCACGGTGTCGCCCTCGTGGAGCTTGTCGTCGATGATCAGCGTCGAGAGCGGTTCCTCGACGTTGTCCATCAGCGTCCGCTTGAGCGAACGCACGCCGTAGCGCGACTCGTAGCCCATGGCCGCCAGCCGGCGTTTGGCCCCTTCGGTGATCTTCACCTTGTAGCCCAGCCTGCCCGTGCGGGCCATCAGCCCCTGCAATTCCAGGTCGACGATCCGTTCCACGTCGGCGATCTCCAGCGTGCGGAACAGCACGATGTCGTCGATGCGGTTGAGGAACTCCGGGGCGAAGGTGTGCTCCAGAGCCTTGCGGTACTCGCTCTGGGGCGTCCGGTCGGCCACGGCGCTCTTCGAGGTGGTGCTGTAACCCACCTGCACCGATTTCCGGACCACGGCCCGCGAACCCACGTTCGAGGTCATAATGATGATCGTGTTCCGGAAGTCGACCTTGCGTCCCGAACCGTCGGTGAGGTGCCCTTCGTCGAAGATCTGCAACATGGCGTTGAAGACCTCGGGATGGGCCTTCTCGATCTCGTCGAAGAGCACCACGGCGTAGGGCTGACGACGCACGGCCTCCGTTAACTGGCCTCCTTCGCCGTAACCGACGTATCCCGGGGGCGAGCCGATCAGGCGCGCCACGTTGTGTTTTTCGCCGTATTCGCTCATGTCGATCCGGATCAGCCCGCGGTGCTCGTCGAACAACCATTTCGACACCTCCTTGGCCAGCAGCGTCTTGCCGACGCCCGTGGGCCCGACGAAGAGGAAGACGCCGATGGGGCGGTTTTCGTCCTTCAGTCCGGCGCGCGAACGGCGGATGGTGCGCGAAATCTTCTCCACGGCCTCCTGCTGTCCCACGACGCGCTTGGCGAGGTGTTCGCGCAGGGTTTGCAGACGGATCATCTCGCCGTCCGAGACGCGCTCCGCAGGGATGCCCGTCATGGCGGTAATCACCTCCTGGATATGCCTTGCGGTGATCTCCACGGGGTTGCTTTCGAGCGAGCGCTTCCATTCGGCGCGGCTCTCGCCCAGCTTCGAGCGCAGCGCGATTTCCCGCATGCGCGCCGAGGCGGCCTTCTCGTAGACCAGCGCCTCGACCGCTTCGCGGCGTTCGCGTTTGGCGTCGCTGAGCGCCGTCTTCATGGCCCGCAGCTCCTCCGGTTCGCGTGCCGATTGCAGGTGCGCCCGCGAGCCGGCCTCGTCCAGCGCGTCGATGGCCTTGTCGGGGAAATAGCGGTCGGTGACGTAACGCCCGGTGAGCGTCACGCAGGCCTGCAACGCCTCCTCGGTGTAGTGCACCTTGTGGTGGCGCTCGTAGTGGGGCGCGATGTTGCGCAGGATCTGGAGCGTCTGCTCGGGTGTCGTCGGCTCGATCACCACCTTCTGGAAGCGGCGTTCGAGGGCCGAGTCGGTCTCGATGTTCTCGCGGTACTCGTCGAGCGTCGTGGCGCCGATGGTTTGCAGTTCGCCGCGCGCGAGGGCCGGTTTGAGGATGTTGGCCGTGTCGAGGCTGCCCTGCGTGGAGCCGGCGCCCACGATGGTGTGTATCTCGTCGATGAAGATGATCGTGTCCTTGGCTTTGCGCAGTTCGTCCAGCAGCTGCTGCATGCGCTCCTCGAACTCGCCGCGGAACTTCGTGCCCGCCACGAGCGACGAGACGTCGAGCGAGAAGAGCGTCTTGTCGGCGATGGTGTAGGGCACTTCGCCGCGCGCGATGCGCAGCGCAAGCCCTTCGACGATGGCGCTCTTGCCCACGCCGGCCTCGCCGATCAGGATCGGGTTGTTTTTCTTGCGGCGCGAGAGGATCTGCACCACGCGTTCGATCTCCTGCTCGCGGCCTATGACCGGGTCGATCTTCCCCTCGCGGGCCAGCCGCGTGAGGTTCACGCCGAACTTGTCCAGCAGGTGGGCCGGGCCTTTCTCCTCGTTCCTGTTCTCCTCGCCGAAGTCGAGCATGTGAACCTGCACTTCGGTGCGGAAGTCGTCGCCCACGGCGAATTTTTGCAGGTCTCCCGACACGCTGTCGGCCGTCACGCCGTACATCTCCAGCACGCGCGCGGTCGCCGTCGAACGGTCGCTGATGATGGCCAGCAGCGCGTGGGCCGTCGACACGCTCCGGGCGACGCCCGGCATTGCGAGCAGTTCCTCGGTGAAGTCGCGGTAATACTCCTCGGGCGACCGGGTCTCCTGCTGTTTGGCGCTGATTACCTCGCGTTCGATGCGCAGGCGCACCTGATAAAGCTCCCAGTCCTTGAGCCGGGAGGATAAAAGCTGGTAGGCGAGCGACCCCTCTTCGCGGAGCAGTTCCAGCGTGAGGAAGTCCTTGAGCGAATGCGTCATTCCCGCCTTCGTCGTGTTGAATGCCGAACGGGCGATGATGCCCTCCAACGTTTTCGAAATTTTTGGTTGCATGTTGCGTCGTCGTTATGAATTCGCCATACTAACGAGAGCGCGTATGTGATTATTATGCGGCCGTTTTTGTTTAGTGGATGAACTTTGGTGGCTGACGCAGAGGCGTTTCCGTCGGACGGGCATTTTCGGAACAGCCCCAAGGCATCGGGTTTACCGGCTGACTTCCAATATCTTGCGGGCTTTATCGGAGTGTTTCCGGACGGAATTGTATAGAATCGGCTTTTTTATGACGCGACTTGCCGGAATGTTTCGGATATTTCGCTGACGATCACCGAAATCCGACCGGAATGCATTTTCGGCCTTTTGGGGTATAAAATTTTATTTCGGGTGATTTTGTGACGGAAAAGGCTCTCCTGGACAGTCGGTTTTAGCTCTCCGCCCGCCGGGTTTTCAGCTGCGGGGCCACTCGCCGACCTCCATGTCGCGCATCTCCGCGCCGTCGATCGTAAGGCGTACGGCCGTGCGGACCTTGTGGAAGCCGAACTCCCCGGCGGCTCCGGGGTTGACATGGAGCAGGTCGTAGACGGGATCGTAGATGACTTTGAGGATGTGGGAATGCCCGGCGATGAAGAGTTTCGGGTGCACGGACTGGATTTTCTGCACGGCGCGCGGGTCGTAATGGCGGGGATAACCTCCGATGTGGGTCATCAGCACCTGCACCCGCTCGCACTCGAAGGCCTGGAACGCGGGGTAGACGCGGCGGGTCATGCCGCCGTCGATGTTGCCGCTCACGGCGCGGAGCGGCTTGAATGCGGCGATCCGGTCGGCCAACTCGATCGAGCCGATGTCGCCCGCATGCCAGATTTCGTCCACGTCTTTCAGAAATTCGCGGAGCGTGTCGTCGAAGGTTCCGTGGGTGTCGGATATAATGCCGATGCGTTTCATTGGTACTTGTCTTTCCACAGCTGCGCCATCCGTTCGGCGATTTTGGCTTCGGCGGCGTTCTGCGTGTCAGGTTCGTAGAACTTCGTGCCCGAAAGGCTCTCGGGCAGGAACTCCTGCTCGGCGAAATGCCCCGCGTAGTCGTGGGCGTATTTATAGCCCTTGCCGTAGCCTGCCTTGTCCATCAGGCGGGTCGGGGCGTTGCGCAGGTGCAGCGGCACGGGACGGTTCGTGGTGTCGCGCTCGACCAGCGACATCGCCTTGTTGATGGCCATGTAGGCCGAATTGCTCTTGGGGCTGGTGGCCAGGTAGATCGTCGTCTCGGCCAGCGTGATGCGCGCCTCGGGCATGCCGATCTTGTGCACCGTGTCGAAGCAGGCGTTGGCCAGCAGCAGGGCGTTGGGATTCGCCAGCCCGATGTCCTCCGAGGCCAGGATCACCAGACGCCGGGCCAGGAACCGCGGCTCCTCGCCCCCGGCCAGCATCCGCGCCAGGTAGTAGATCGCGGCGTTGGGGTCGCTGCCGCGGACCGATTTGATGAAGGCCGAAATGACATCGTAGTGCTGTTCGCCGTTCTTGTCGTAGAGGGCGATGTTCTGCTGGAGGCAGTCGGTGACGTACCGGTCGGTGATCGTCACCTTGCCGTCGGTGGCCCCGACGACGATTTCGAGGATGTTGAGCAGCTTGCGCGCGTCGCCGCCCGAGAAGCGGAACAGCGCGCCGGTTTCCGTGACCTCGATGTCGCGCTCTTTCAGCTCGGTGTCGGTCGTCAGGGCGCGGTCGAGCAGCACTTGCAGATCCTTGTCTTCGAGCGACTTGAGGATGTAGACCTGACAGCGGCTCAAGAGCGGCGAGATCACCTCGAACGAGGGGTTTTCGGTCGTCGCGCCGATGAGCGTGAAGACGCCCTGCTCGACGGCCCCTAACAGCGAATCCTGCTGCGACTTGTTGAAACGGTGGATTTCGTCGATGAACAGCAGTGGGGCCTTCTGGTCGAAGAACCGCTGCTTGCGCGCCGACTCGATCACCTCGCGCACGTCCTTCACGCCCGACGTGACGGCCGAGAGGGTGAAGAACGGGCGTTCCAACTGCGTGGCGACGATCTTCGCCAGCGTGGTCTTGCCCACGCCCGGAGGTCCCCAGAGGATGAACGACGGGACGTTGCCCGTCTCGAAGAACTTGCGGAACACCCCGTTTTTGCCCACGAGGTGCTCCTGCCCGATATATTCGTCTATCGTGCGGGGGCGTAGTCGTTCGGCTAAAGGAATGTTCGGCATGGCATGTTCGATTTATTAGGAACAAAGATAGGAAATTTTCAAAAAATAATCCTATATTTATCGAACATACTGACAAACACGGAAAGTGTAAGTCTGTTCCCGAATCGTGAACGTAGGAAATTCATTGCAAGAGAGGAATAGGCAAACATCTTGCCGCGTCGTATCCGTATTCTGCGGGTATAGGCGTGGGAGCTGTCGCTTATTTTATCTTGCAAGGTATCCTACGACCTACGATTCTGAAATGGGCTTCGGCACCACGCTTTTCTTTTTTGTTTATGCCGCCGGGGTGCGGGTGGCTGAAAAGCCTCGATTATGAAAAAGTTATTGCTGACGATTTGTTCCTCGTTGTTTTGTGTGCTGTCCTATGCGCAAACGGAACATTTGACGTTCAAAGGTCTGCCGATAGATGGCAGCAAACAGGAATTTGTGAAAGAATTGCAGAGCCAAGGATATGTGTATGTAGATGACGATATTTTATCTGGTACATTTATAGGCCGGGATAGTTATGTTTTTATTTATGGTACACCCATTACGAATACCGTATGGAGAGTCGTGGCTTTATTCGAATCACCATATGATAATTGGAGCTCTATTAAAAGGGCGTATGACGAATTGGTGGATATTTACACGGAAAAATATGGTGCGCCTATCCTTGATCAGAAAGAGTTTAAGTCGCCCTGGAGAGAGGGTGATGGACATGAGTTAACAGCCTTGAGGTCTGATCGGTGCGTTTATGGAACGATGTTTGCATATACAAAAGATGGAGTGGATATTGGATATGTTGAGATTCGCATGACAACTCACTGTCAAATAATGATAGGATACCAGGATAGTATTAATTCCGCTTTGTTGACAAAAGAGCGAGCTAATGAAATTTGAATGAAAAAAGAGACTGTCTATTCCAGACAGCCTCTTTTTTCTTTGTAGTCTAATTTATTACTCTTCCGGCTTCCTTAACTCCAGATACAGCTCGTCGAGCTGCGACTGGTCGATATAACCCGGGGCGTCGAGCATCACGTCGCGGCCGGCGTTGTTCTTCGGGAAGGCGATGTAGTCGCGGATCGACTCCGAGCCGCCGAACAGCGAGCACAGGCGGTCGAAACCGAACGCAAGGCCGCCGTGAGGGGGCGCGCCGTACTTGAAGGCGTTCATCAGGAAGCCGAAGCGCTTCTGCGCCTCCTCGGGCGTGAAGCCCAGCAGTTCGAACATCTTCTCCTGCAACTTCGAGTCGTGGATACGGATCGAACCGCCGCCGATTTCGGTGCCGTT
>OGQV01001917.1_pt1 | contig 13774 bp, 7 predicted proteins | sample 1553311 | NCBI WGS metagenome assembly OGQV01 (sample SAMEA2579976, study PRJEB22360) | human gut metagenome
CATCTAAATTCTCTTTCCCCACAATCTCCAACGAATAGAATTTTTCGTGTTCGGAATTCCCCACTTTCCCTTTTCAAAAGTCCACACATTGCGCTGCCAATGATAGAAATTATGTGAATTCTTATGCGGTGTATGAAATTCAAATGAAAATTGTACTTTCTTTTTAGGGGCTTTTACTTTTTTTGTCGTGTATCTAACACCATGATACCCTTTACCACCCTTATTAGCTGGTTTTAGTTTTCCGACTTTCCGAATCTGAATTCCTTTTGCTGCAACTGTTGTAAATGTTGCACCAGCAGTTATACCACCCCACATAAATCCATCTGCCGCTCCACCCGTTAAAGCTGTAGCAGCGACACCTACCGCTATTGCAGCTGCACCTACCGCAACTTTTGCCCAGTTTGGCAACGAAAAATCACCATCACTATCAATTCTGTTTAATGGGTTATTCAAACAATACAAGTACAAATTGTAGTGATTCAGGCTTCCCTGATCTACAGTCAATACATCCGTATCATCCGCACTGATAAACCGACAAGTCTCCGGATCATAATAACGGCTATTCACATAATACAGTCCCGTCTCTTCATCCCAGCAATACTCCCGATACCGGAACGGGTTTTTACTTCCCACTCCGTCCGCAGTCGCGTCTGTCATACCAACCGGTTTACCCCAACTGTTATACTGATAGCTTACCACCTGTGTTCCCATACTGTCAACTAGACCTATGATATCATTCTGACAGTTATGCAGGTAATAATACAGCTCACTGCCAGCTTTCATGGCAAACAGATTTCCTGACTGGTCATAGATGAAATGAAGCTTCTCACTTCCGGTCTCCACCGCTACAATCTTACTTCCATTCAGATAATATCTTGTCTCTGTATCGCCAACCATTTTCCGGATTCGGATGCCTTCCTGATTATAAGCGTAGGTAACCGATGTACCGTCTTTTTCCACGCCTTTCAGTTCCCGGCCCTTCTGCCAGGTCATCTGCATTCCCCGGTAGGAAAGCGGATTTCCCATCGTATCGTAGGTAATGCTCTGCCCGTCATATGCGGTCAGCTGGTCTTTCCATCCGGTTGCCCGGTATGCATAGCTTTTGCTATTTTCTGCTGTTCCCACACTTCCCGTAGTGTAAGCATATTCTTCCTTACTGGTCAGGTTGCCGCCCGCATCATAGGTGTAAACGATGGTTTTGTCCAGCCATCTGTTATCCTCACGGATCAGCTGGCTCAGTTCATCATAGGTATATCTCACCTTTTCTGTTTTGACAGCCGCATCTGAATTCTTTTCATGGATGTGTGTGATATTTCCAAGTCCGTCATACGTATAGTACAGAGTTTGCGCGCCGTTCGTCACGGATTCTACCAGGGTCGTGGTCTTTCCTCTTCCGTTTCCTGCCACGTACGTATAGGTTGTGTGGTATTCCTTTCCGCCGTCCAGGGTCAGTCCGTAGAATAATCCGGGCATCTGGTTTTTCTCCGCATCGCCGTAGAGATATCCGGTGCTGGAAGTAAGGCCTCCCGCTTTCTGGATCATGGAGGATACCCGGTTCTTCTTGTCATACTCAGTCCGCAGAGTCAGACCATCTGTGGTATCCACTCCGATAATACGGTCGATCAGGTCATACTGGTAGCGGTAAGTGATTCCGTTCTGCTCATCTTTATGACTCAGCACATTTCCGTAATTATCGTACACATTCTCATACAGCTTCGTCTCTGCCGCAGAACTGTCTTTCAGATACTGGGCGGTCACCTGTCCGTATTTGTCGTACGCATTGCGGATCTCACTTCCATCGCCGTAGATCACTTTATTCACCAGACCGTTATTGTTCCGGTATTCGGTGCGCTCCAGCGTGGTTCCTCCTGCACTGACGGACGTCTGGTTGCCGTATACATCATAGGTATAACCGTAAGTGAATCCGTTATGTCCGATGGTTTTCAGCCGGTCCTTATCATATGTGTAGGTAACTTTGACTTCCTTCCCTCCGACCGTCTTTGATACGCTGGCCAGCCGGTCGGTATTGCTCTCATAGGTATAATTCGTGACGCTGCCATTGGCATCCTTCACCTGGGTGAGCAGACGGTCATCCGCATCATAGGTGTTGGTCGTTGTGTATCCGCGGCTGTCGGTGACCGTTGCCACCTGCTTTCTTTTTCCCGTATAGGTCATGAGGGATTCGATCCGGTCGCCGCAGGCTTCCACGATCCACTGCTTATTTCTGCCCGGAGTCACCTGTTCCGGCTGCCCGGTCAGAATAATATCAGTGCCTGCCGCATAAGAGCTGTTCATGACATCCAGGGAGTGTTCCCCGTCTTTGCAGACAATCAGATACGTCTGTCCGCTCACAACCGGTGCGAATTTAAATTTCTGCGCATCCGAGGAAGTATCCTTCCGTGCCAGGCAGAGTGTGGTATGTCCTGCCGAATTCAGCGGGCCTCTCGCCAGCACCAGCTCCGGAACAATTTCCGCAACGCACAGCGGATGAAAATAATAATAACCATCTCCCGCGCTCTCCAGATAAAACTGCTGCGGTCTGCGCCCGCTGTGGTAATAACTGCGCGCCTTTGTTCCTTCCGTTTTTCCTCCATCTGTAATATCCAGATACTGGCCGCTGTGGCGCACGCGGAAAGAAAAGATCTTTCCGTCGACCGGAGCATCGGAGATTGTCTCCCCGGGAGCTTCTGCCGGTTCGAAATACCACTTCTGGTTGGCATATTCATCATGGAGCGTATAATTCAGTACCGGATGGCCGTTCGCGGTATTGCTTCCCACATTGGTCATTCCTTTTTTATTCTTTGTTGCCTTACAGCTGATATGGTAAGCGTTGTTTTCCATCGGATGGATCTGCCAGGACTGCGCATCCGTCTGGTTTTTCACGGTCACCTGGACGACTGCCTTATCAGTGTCCGAAGCCGCCCTCAGATCCAGACTCAGATGCTGTGCATGCTGGGGAACCAGCCGGTACTGACCGTTGTTGTTCTGCAAAAGCTTCCACTTCTGTGACGCGATTCCGGAGAATTCCTGGAGTACGACCGGAATATCATTCCCTGTTCCCGCATCTTTCACTGTGAGGTAATTTCCTGACATTTTCTCCCGGATGTAGTAAGTCCTTCCGGCGGTCACCGCACAGTTTCTTCTTCCGCCCTGGACATTCAGCGCATACGGGCTGCCTGCAGCGTCATATCCAAACTGGTACCGGATACCTTCGGAGCTTTTCGCCGCATCAATATGCTGCTTGTCGTCATAAGCATACTCAAAGGAAGTTCCGTCAATTGCACTCATTTTTGTGATATTACTGTTCTTATCGCTGGAAAAATGTCCCTTCTCTGCTGCACTTTTTGCACTGACCAGATTTCCGTCATCATCATATACATAACTTTCGCCGTCTTCACGGGTCAGCTGGATTCCATCGAAAAGAACCGGATTCACCTGATCATAGAAGAACAGATAGATATCAATGGATTTATAACTCTTTACTGTTCCTGTATCATCATCTGCCGTACTAAACACGCCGCTGACAAACTGCCATTGCTCAATATTCTGGTTAAACGGGAAATAGTGCCACTTTACACTGCCGTCCTCATAAAGGACTGCTGCCCCCAGTCTGAACGGTTTGTCCGGAATACCTGCGCCCTTTGCCCATCCGCTGAGCGTATAGATATCGCCCTCTGACCGGCTGATATTCACCCGCTGGCTGATATCCTGATTCTTGCCGATACTGCCGGAAATTTTTGCGCAGGTCTGTCGGTCACTTGTCATTTCATATTTTGCTGCTGTTCCCGTCTCAGAATAACGCCATGCCGTGGGCGCACCGTTCTCAAATTGACAGAATCCCGGGTTCTCGATCATATTCAGTTTATTGGCAACATTGCCTGCCTCCAGCTGCAGACCGGAAAAATACGCCTTTCCTGTCATTCCTTCCACAGCGCCTAACACCGTAATTGTCTGTTTTCCGCTCAATTGGAAGGTTACACACAGACGCTCCCAGCCGCCGCCTATTGCTTCATCTGTTTTTGCCGTAAGAACCTGACTCTTTGCCAAAACACCTTGGTCTGCCTTCAAAATCTGCAGGCTGACCCCGTTTCCGCCGGATGCCTCTCCGGACAACTCTCCGGTCTTAACATAAGCGGAGAATGTGTACACGCCTTTCTCCAATTCCACATTCTGTGAAATTCCGCACTTCTGCTCTGACTGTCTGTTCTCAACACACGCGGCGTTAATCCCGAGTTCTTTATTTCCTTTTGCTTCTGCATAGACACTATAAGCGCTGTCGGATGACGCCCCGGGATATGCCGACCAGCCGTCCCCCGGTACGCGACATGGATTTTTCAGCAGGCCATAAACGGTCTTCTGGGTGGAACCGGATTTGCTCAGTTTGTGATTCTTCATTCCCTCGGAATAATACTGATAACTGTTCGCAAAACCGTCATCATCTATTACATCGGACGGACGTCCCATATGATCAAAATGGTATGTCATCTTCCGGTTATCGGCAGTTGCTTCAATATCGCCGTCCAGTCCTGCTTCCTCAAAAACTGTCGTATTTCCATTCTGATAAGAGATCTTCAGTACCTGTCCGACAGCCCCCTGGGCGCCGTTCAAGCCACTGTCATCTCCCCGTTCCAGAATCTTGCTTACCCTCGGCACCTGAAAATCATTGGTCAATGTGTATTCGACTTTATAATTGTCCACATTTCGGATTGCCAGCAATTGGTGAGCTTCCCCGTTCTGGAAAAACTTTGATACGTTTCCGTCAGGATATGTCACCTTCTGCAGATCTCCAACAACATCATAATCAAAGGTTATTTTTCTTCCCGCTTCATCAATGATTTCTGTCAGGCGATCCCCTGCCTCATTATAATTCAGCTCCAGGCATGCGCCTGTCCCGTCTTTGATTTTACGCAGCTGATTGCTTTTTCCGTAAGATGTCGCCGGACTGTAGTGGTACGTCTGCTTGTTGCCGTCCGGATCTTTGATCTCTCTTAAATAATGATCCTGAGCGAACGTATATCTCATCTTATCCTTTGTCTCCATGATACTCCAGAACTCAAAACTTCCGCCGCCGGGCTGGACGATGGTAAGCCCAAGTCCATCCTCATCCTTCAGCTTATCTCCATCTTCTTTATCCTTATAGAAATAATGCTTTGTCCCGTCCTCATCAATATAAACGTATGGATAATCACTGATTCCGGTTTCCTTCAGCTCCTGCATCGCGCTCAGTCTCCAGCCGTAACCGCTGAACCCTTCTGTACCTGCCTCGCTCAGGTTATATACGTGGCTGATACTGGCCGGAAGGATGCTTCCGCTTGTCTGGGCATCCGGATGAATCCAGACGATATTTCCTGTATAGTCATTGGTATAACCGCAGCCGGCACGTCCCGCAGGCTGTTCATGGTAGCTCTGGTAATCCTCAAGACCGCTGACATTGCGGTAATAGATCACACCGCAGGGATACTGGGAAGCCGTAATCTGATAACCGCCGCTTGACGGATAATCCGATGCGATAAATCTTGCGTATGCACGGTTCGCCAGTGTGGTGGTTGCTTCCTCCTGGGATCGGATTAAAATTCCTTTGTTTGCATCCACACCGCCGTCATACCATTTTCTCATCAGTTTCGTGATATCGAAGGCAACCGGCGTGATGGTGATCTGGTTTCCGGAAAGTACCTCTTTAACCTCCTTGTAATCCAGTGCCTCTGACGCATGAGCCGGCTGATTGCTCCAGTTTACACTTTTCTGGTTCCAGCTTCCTGTTACTTCATGTGCAAGGATTGGAATCTTGCTGATTCCATAGGTGGAGTATCCATACTGCCAGAGATACATTTTGGCCGCATAGACAATACAGCCGTTGCCGAGCTTCGGCAGATTTTTGAATTTCAGCAATGCCCGGCTCTGTCCATATTCATTACTCTGACCAACGACAAAGCTTCCGTTCCCATAAACTGCACTCTGGTTTTTCTGACAGATAAAGGTATCCTCAATATTTTTGGTATCCTTACTTGTCTCTGTCATCGGGTCAATGACAACCGGGTAGACACGTTCCTCTGACTGCAGCCAGGTCTGATCCGGTACGACCGTAACCTGTGTACGGTTTTCCAGACGCACGGTCTCAAAATGAACATCCTCGCTTTTGCTTCCTGCCGCATCGTACATAAACGGTTTCACAAGCTCATAGACGCAAGTGTCCGGATCCGGTTCTCCTTCTCCCGGAAGCTCCTGATAGAGTCCAAGACTTCCGTCTGCGTTTTCTTTCAGAGACAACCCTTCATGGCAGATCGTAAATGTCAGCGGTATCTGTGCCGCTTCCTGGGATTTCAGACGGATATCTTCTTTGATCCGTTCCCCCTGAATCTGATAATGTAAGTCGACATCGGCAAGAATATCCTCATAGATTCCTTCCCCGTTCAGATGCAAAACTTCCATAAGGCGGCGGATTTCCTCTTCCTGTGTTTCCTCCTCCGAAGCAGATGCTTCGCTGCTTTCCGTAGGCACAGCTGACGGCTCTGCCGCAGTTTCCTCATTCACTCCTGTGAATGCGGTGGTACTTTCCGGGATACTTTCCGCAGTCATTTCTTCTGGATGATCGCTCTCCTCTTCCTGGCCCAGCACCCGGAAATCTTTCGGCTGCCTTGTGATGACCGCCGCAGTATTCTTATTTCCGGCAGCTTTTTTCCTGCTGCTTTCTTCCTGTCCGGCTCCAAATCCCCAGCTGATCCTGCATCCGTCTTTCTCGATGGTAACCAGGTCTTCTTCCTGCGGACTTTTTGCAAACTGTACTTTTAATGCAGAAGCCTGATTCTGATACGTGCCTTTCCCATCTTTCTCCTGATAGTTCAGACGGTTGTCAATTTCTTTCCACACTCCGTCTTCTTCAAAATGTACCGGCATAGGATAGACGGCTGCCGCCATTCCTTTCTTTTCCATCTGGAAATGTTTGATACACCGGTCTCTTTTTTCCAATACTTCCTGTAAAATCTTTTCTCGATTCATATTCTTTCATTCTCCTTTTTATTTGGTAGGTTTCATTGTTTTCTGTTCTTTTTCTGTCAACAGCTCCACGGCCGCTGTCAGCCCTTTGGGAAGGGGAATTCCCATCAATCCCGCATTTTCCATGATGGACAGCAATTCATTCAATGCGAATCCGATTGTGACTGCATCCCGGATGTAGGTAGTCGAAAGCATCAGATCCAGCCTCGCCGCTGTCAGAACAAACAGCAGCATCATGGATTTTCTGCATAATCCTTTAAATCCCGCTTTGGATTCCAGGCCTCCGTTTTTCGTTTTCTTACTGCGCCGGAAAACCCCTGCCACGATAATTCCGGATATGTAATCAATCCCCATAAACAGTACAAGCGTCGTAAGTCCTGCATTCCAGCCGCCGAATAACATTGCCGCGGCACTTGCCGCCATCCCGGAAATTGTGCAGACGATTGTTTTCATGTTTTTCTCACCTCCATGTCTTTCAAAACCAGTTTTTTGTTAACGGTACGTTTTCTCGAGATTTCTGCACCAGCATTACCTCACCAGCAAACAGACATCGCCATTCCTGAAAATCCATTGCTTCTCTCTTGACATTCCCCTTTTCGAATGGTATATTTTAGTTATCGAACGGGTGTTTGTTTGCTGAATTCCGTAATCCTTGCTTGTATAATACTCGGTATTCCGCATATTGTCAAGCATATTTTACGGATTTCCGCAAATTTATTTATTTTTCTTTCTGCAATCTGTTTACTTTTCTCGGATTTTCGCATATAATGAAGTTGGGTTCAAAAGGTATTTTGCTCCCGCAATCAAAAAAAGAATGCGAGGAATCATAGATGGAAAAGGCATCTGTTTTAGAACGTTTGATCAAGGAGAAGGGATATTCTGTCCGCTCTTTTGCACAGAAGTGCGAAATTCCGGAAAGCACGGTATATACGATCCTGAAAAAAGGAGTCGGACGTGCCAGTGTGAATAATGTAAGCCTGCTTTGCAGGAATCTTGGAATTACGATTGAAGATCTGGAAGAGATGGCAAAGGGCAGCCAAAAAGAAGTATCCGCACCTTCCTATGAAGACGTGGAACAGTTGATTGCCCGCAATGGAAAAGAATTTTCCATAGAACAGAAAATGCAGTTGATTAAACTCCTGTCCGAATTTCACAAGACAGAGGAGCATTGATTTCGATTGGAATATTATGAGATTCAGAACCATATTTTAGAAGTATTTACAGAATGTAACGTGGATTCTTTTCCGATAGACTGTCGGAAACTATTGGAACATTATGGATATTCAATCTATACCTATCAGGAACTTTCCCGGAGGAGCAGACGCTTATATGACATCTGCTGTTCCTTTTCAAAGGATGCTTTCCGGGCAGGTTCAGAGAGAATTGTTGCATATAACAATGCGATGCCCAAAGCCCGCGTGAGGTTTTCTCTGGCACACGAACTTGGACATCATGTATTAAAACATCAGGGGAACTCCCGCAGAAATGAGATCGAAGCCAATTACTTCGCCGGACATCTGCTTGCCCCCAGAGTAATCATCTACTATTCCGGCTGCCAAAATTCATCGGATATTGCCCATACATTTCTGATTTCCAAAGAAGCGGCCTCCATTGCATGGGAAGATTACTGCCGCTGGTACCGCTATTTCTGCGCCTGCAATAAACATCTTACCAATCTGGAGTACAGGATGTACGCCCACTTCTGGCAAAAGAGTGATGATCCATTTATTTAGAATGCAAAGACCTGAAACCTCCGAAGCGTGTCTGAAGCCTGCTCTCTGCAGGATGTGCGTTCCAGTTTATGAAAAAAAAGGAAAAGGCTGGAGTCATTCCTCCGCCCTCTCCTTTTTCTGCTTTCTCTTTGATAAATACACCGTCCCTCCGATCAATGCCGCTGCTCCCAGCAGTACATCCAGTGTAAGTACCAGCTTTTTCCGCTGATTCGCACGGCCTTGATATCCTGAATTTTCGGAAAGATGTACCTCACCGGATAGTGTCTCCTCCGACTCCGGCAGTTCTTCTTCAATCGGATTTACCCTGTTTTCCGAAACCATAACACTTCCGTCTTCCTCAAGATCATTCAAAGAGTCGGTCTTTGCTCTGGTATCGATAAAATAATGTCCGCCCTTTTCCACAGTGAACGTTGTTTCTCCATTCTCCACATGCACTCTCTGGACATATTCTGCTTTCCGCTCTTCGGGATTATACCAAAGCAGCAGATACGGTCCGTCTTCCCGGTCAATCTGTATTTTTACATTGGCTTTACCCGGATATGCACCCTCCTGCTTCAGATGCAGAATCGATGGATTTTCAGAAAGTTTCCGGATCTCCTCCTCATATGCACTTCCTGTTTCAATTTCCACATTCGTATCCTTTGCTTCCGTAATGTCTGCTCCCTTGAACCCAAACTTGAATTCTCTGCTTTCTTCTGTCTTTCCTTTTATCTCAATACCAGATTTCTGTCCTTTGATTTTTTCAAAAAAGCTTTTTCCAACAATTCCATGACTGGGCTCCACCGTCTCTGGCGTTGTGCTTTTCTTCTCTGACGAGGAGGCTTTCGAAGAAGTACTTTTCTTTGCTGAAGAAACCCTTGTTTTTACAGAAGAGGAAGACTTCTTTGCTGAAGCAGTCGGGGAAGGCGTGGGCGCCTTAGGATTTTCTGCCTGTGTATCTGACTTTTTTTCCTCCACTTTTTCGTATTCTCCAACATAGCAGGAACCACCCTCTGTGATCCGAACCGTAAAGCTCCCATTATTTACTTCTGTCTCTCCCATGGGAAGAATTGTTCCGCTGCTGTCCTGATGATATAAGTGATACACTCCATTCTCCAGGTTGGAATTCATCCTTATCTCTACTACGGAAGGCACGCTTCCTTCTGTTTCCAGTGCAAATCCAAAGGAACCCGCCGGAACTTCCGCCCCAGCAGCACTGATCAGATAAATATGCGTATCCATATCTGCCGGATTCTTTACCTCTGCCCCTGCTGCCTTCAATTGGTAACGGTAGGAAGCGTTGATACTCCCCTGGTAGGTAAAACTTTTTCCACTTTGCTGTATCCGTTCAAAAATTTCCTTTGGAATGATATCCTTGTTTAATTTCTCTGTCAGACAATCTGCTGTAAGCAACGCAGTTTCCGAAGTCAGAAAACTTCTGTCCGCCATACTGAGCTGTGCATACTGTCCCATCAGCAACCGCACCGCAGCCCGATCTGACTGATCCAGCGCATCCAGATCAATCGCATCCTGTATTCGCTGATCAAACTGCCGGAGCATATGCTTCTGCTGTTCCAGCCGGGCAGCTGCATCTTCTAATTTCTCCATATACGTTTCTTTTTCGAAGAATCTTCCCAACTGTTTCCGGGCATCCTTCAAATCCATAATTTCATCTTCGTATGCAGTATCGACTGCAAACGGCAGGCGATTCACCCTTGCCTTCCACTCTTCGACAGTCATTTCCGCGGATGTTTCCAGATTGACATCTGCCATCCCATAGAGCGGAAGCTGCCCATTCTGCATCCGAAGCAATGCCGTCAGCCCGGCAATACTGCTCTCATCTGCCCGGTCCGAATTCCATGCACCCTCTGCGGTCATCTCTTCATAAAGTTTTGCAATCTCTGTATCATAGTTTCCCAGCGACAACGTATTCCATGTACAAAGCAGCGTAAGCACCCGCCCCTCCTCATGGATTCCCCCGTCATAGCCGCCCCGGCTGTTTCGCTCTTCGAACAGCCAGTTGCTGCCGGATGCTGCTACCTGCTCTGCCTTCGGAAATTTTCTGCGATAAGGGGACAGTGCCATCAGCACCAGTGCCGTCACCGATACCCTTGATTCGTTCCCCATTGATTCCCAGTACCCGTCTTTCTTCTGTGCAGACAAAAGTCCGGAAACCAGCTTTTCTTTTCCTTCTTCATCTCCATAACTATGAGAATCCAACGCTAACAAAATCAGTGCTGCAGTCTCCCAATCCTTTTGCTTCAGCGCTGCAAGGTAATCCAGATGACTGAGCAGGTCATATCCTGAAATCATCTGATCCGGATCTGCGCCTGCAGTCAGTGCCAGAACCGCCCGGGCATAATCGCCGGAATTCATCTCTCCATCCTTTACTTCCTGCTCCAACAGGTCACAGTAACGGACAGAAGCTTCTTCTTCGCTCAGCCCCGCTCTGGCAGCTGCAAGCCAAAGCCAATCCCGGAATCTGGTATCCTTCCAGACCCCATCCTCCTGCAATTTACTCTTTATCAGAGAAAACAATGCTGCTTCCACTTCGGAAAGCGCGGGGAGACTTGCTTCCTCATTCTGACTCCTATACCCTGACTCTTCCTCTGTTTCATCTTCCGTTTCATTCTCTGTCTCATATTCCTTTTCAAACGCCCTCAGCCACTCCTGGTACAGCGCTTCTGCTTCCTGCTCATACAAATCCTCCGTATGATCCCCATCCCCTTGGGAACCGAAAACTGCCAAAGACGGAGACAAACCAATGATTCCTGCAAGCGTTACCGCCAGAATCTCTTTCCTCTTTTTTCTGTTCACACTTTATTCCTCCCCGCTGCAGCGTATGTCTGATTGTTTTTTTACAAAATGTCCGCCCGTTTTCAGTTCCAGCGCCTGTTCCAGTTCTTCCTTGATTTCCCTCACCGCAGGATTCTTAGGGTCCAACAGGCCCCATTGAATCTCATCCAGCAGATGCGCGTACAATACAGCCTTTGTTACCCGATACATATCCCGGTCCAGACTACTTTTCTCACAGATTCCAAACCGTTCCAATCTGCGGAAAACAGATGACTGCATCTCCGGTCCCACGCCGGTCTGACGGTACAAGGCTTCTTTCACAGCCTCTTTCACAGCCTTGCCGATATATTCTCCCAGCTTACAGTGCTTTCCAGCCTCGGTCAGATGAACCGGTGATTCCTGATTACTGACGATAATGGTTCCGTCTGTTCCGCTTCCTGTCGCCAGTCCGCTGGAGGAACGGCTGGAGATACAAAGTTCCCAAAGCGCAGCCGTCTTTGCCTCCGTACAGGTAACAAGCGCTCTGGTTATGGCTCCCTTCGTCAAATGTGCATCAATAAACAGCAGAATATTGATGGTTCCCGCCGGAACGCTCTCCCAGACACCGTCATGCTCGTGCCAGACGGCAGGATCTCCCACACGGCCTGCATTTACCTCGACTCCCCCGGTTACAACCGCTTTGACGGAAAAGTCCTCCCAGACCTTATCCGCAACTGCTGCATGTTCCATCTGTGCCGCAGTGAGAAGCCCGGTGGCATGCTCCGGATCAAGCTGCAGCTCCTTCGCCAGCGCCCGCATATGTTCTTCGTAATTTTTCCCGCGCAGTCCTGCATTTCTTACCGCCTCTTCCTTTCCGTCATAATTAAATACAGAACGTATCTCATCCGACACGCCGCCGCAAAGCGGAGAGGTGCTTAATGTCCGGACCTTTGTTTTAAATGTAGCAATCAGGGCTTTTGGGGTACACCTGATCTCATCGATAAAATCCATACTTGATTTTCACCCTTTCCACCTTTCGGATGACCCGGTCTCCCATCACGAACAGAAAAAATGCAGTTCCAAGTGCATGACTGAAATCATAGGGCGCTCCCGATATATACAAGGTCACCAGAGACTGCCAGCTTATGGTGATTCCCGTATCCGGAATCTCGCTTGCCATGACCATAGTTGCAATATTCATAATTCCGCCGTAAATAATAAACGTTGCCATAAACCCATAGATACACAGCGTCACATCATCAATGGGCAGACGCTTTCTCTGAAGCAGAAGCCCGGCAATCATTCCGACAGCGCCAAACACATAGAGGCGCCATCCGATAAACTGTCCTTCTCCTGCAAGATACCAGGAGAGATATCCCACCGCTTCCGCTATGGCGATACACAGCACTGGTCCCTGTACAATCTGGAAACTCCGGGACTTTAATTTATCCAGTTCCACTTTATTGAAAATCAGACCGGACAAAAATCCGATAATCCCCCAACAGAACATCTGCCAGGGTGACCAGGGACCATGTCCCGCAAAAAAATTACACACAAATCTTGCCAACGCTCCCGTCAGAAATCCTGCTTCCGGTCCCAGAGCAATACCGGATATGATCACCATCGCCGTTCCCGCCTGAAACGGCGCAATCATATAACAACAGAGATTCCCCAGAGCCGTCAAAGCTGCCATGACCGCAATCATCACGATTTCTCTTGCCCTTGGTTTTCTCCGTTCAAAAGAGATAAAAAAGGGAGCCATGGTATAAACCAAAATCAACATACACATCAGCAGATACTTCCGGTCTCCGAGAAAACGGATTCCTGCATAGATCGTAAGGGGAACCAAAGCAAAAATAATCGCTGCAGACAGAATCGTCCGCTTCTTTCTGGCAGCCATATACTGACTTAAATCATATTTTCCCGGCATAATCTCACCACATCCTGATAAATAATCGCATCGTCAAAGTATTCATGAGACACTCGATGACTGGTTGTCGTATAAAAACGGTTGCCGCTGAAAAATGCCCGCGGCGTATCTGAACTCACAATCCTTCCGTCAAAAAACATCGCACACCGATCGGCAAATTCTGCCGAAAATTCGATATCATGGCTTACCATAACGATTGTAATTCCTTTCTCCTTCAATCCCAACAGAATCTCCGCCAATCTTTTCTTAAAGAAAGGGTCCAGTCCCTTGGTTGGTTCATCCAATAACAATACTTTTGGCTGCATCGCTAGCACGCCAGCCAGTGCTGTAAAGTTCTGTTCTCCACCAGATAAGGTATTCACAG
>OGQV01001938.1_pt1 | contig 13609 bp, 12 predicted proteins | sample 1553311 | NCBI WGS metagenome assembly OGQV01 (sample SAMEA2579976, study PRJEB22360) | human gut metagenome
AAAAAGTCTCTGATAAATACAGGGAGAAGAGAATGGATCATTTTGAATTAGTATCAGAATATAAACCTACCGGAGACCAGCCAAAAGCAATTGAGGAATTGGTGGAGGGTTTTAAAAAAGGAAATCAGTTTGAAACCCTTTTGGGAGTTACCGGTTCAGGTAAAACATTTACTATGGCAAATGTTAATCAACAATTAAATAAACCGACCCTTATAATAGCTCACAATAAGACCCTGGCAGCTCAGCTTTATGGGGAGTTCAAGGAGTTTTTCCCAAATAATGCGGTGGAATATTTTGTTTCCTACTATGACTATTATCAGCCGGAGGCTTATGTGCCAAGTACGGATACTTATATTGAAAAGGACTCGGCTATAAATGATGAGATAGATAAACTGAGACATTCAGCTACAATGGCATTAATGGAGCGAAAGGACGTTATTATTATATCGTCTGTTTCATGTATTTACGGATTGGGAGATCCTATTGACTATAAGAATATGGTGGTATCTCTGCGTCCGGGAATCATCAGAGACAGGGATGATATTATACACAAATTAATTGAGATACAATACGACAGAAATGATATGGATTTCAGGCGTGGAACATTTAGGGTTAGAGGTGAAAATCTGGAAGTATTTCCTGCATCATACACGGATAGTGCAGTGCGTGTGGAATTTTTCGATGATGAAATAGAACGGATAACGGAAATTGACACATTAACAGGCGAGGGGAAATGCGAACTGGAGCATGTGGCTATTTTTCCTAATTCCCACTATGTTGTTGCCCCTGAAAAAATGGAGCGTGCCATTAAGGGCATTGAAAAGGAATTGGAAGAGCAGGTGGCTTTCTTTAAATCTGAAGATAAATTAATTGAAGCCCAGAGAATTGCTGAGAGAACAAACTTCGACATGGAAATGCTACGTGAGACAGGAATATGCTCTGGAATTGAAAATTATTCAAGATATATGGCAGGGCTGGAGCCGGGAGCAACACCTCATACATTAATGGAATATTTCGGGGATGATTTTCTCATTATAGTAGATGAAAGCCATATTACAATACCTCAGATACGTGGTATGTACAATGGAGACCAGTCAAGAAAGGGAACTCTTGTGGATTACGGATTCAGACTGCCTTCTGCCAAAGACAACAGGCCATTGAAGTTTGATGAATTTGAGGGAATGATTGACCAGATGCTCTTCGTTTCGGCAACACCGAATGTATATGAAAATGAACATGAACTGTTAAGGGCTGAACAGATTATAAGACCGACAGGTCTGCTCGATCCGGAAATCAGTGTGCGTCCGGTGGAAGGACAGATTGATGATTTGGTATCAGAGATTAATAAAGAAGTAGCTAAGAAAAATAAAGTTCTCGTTACAACTCTTACGAAGAGAATGGCGGAAGATTTGACGGATTATATGCGTGATGTGGGAATACGTGTAAAATACCTTCATTCGGACATTGATACACTAGAGAGAACCGAAATAATTAGAGATATGAGACTGGATGTATTCGATGTTCTGGTGGGAATTAACCTTTTAAGAGAAGGACTGGACATTCCGGAAATCAGTCTGGTGGCGATTTTGGATGCAGATAAGGAAGGATTCCTTCGTTCAGAAACATCATTAATACAGACAATAGGACGTGCTGCCCGAAACTCAGAAGGACATGTTATTATGTATGCAGATACTATAACTGAGTCTATGGATAAGGCGATTTCTGAAACTAACAGGCGTCGTGAAATTCAGGAAAAATATAACAAAGAACATGAAATAACGCCAACAACAATTAAGAAGGCTGTAAGAGATCTTATAAGTATTTCCAAAGAAGTTGACAGAAAGATTAGTGATGTTGAAAAAGATCCTGAATCAATGGATAAGAAGGAACTTAAGAAACTTATGGATAAGGTTGAAAAACGAATGAAGAAGGCGGCAGCAGAGCTTGATTTTGAGACGGCTATAGAAATGAGAGAAAAACTGGCAAGTCTCAAACTTATGTATAATAATTAATACAATGTACAGGAAAGGAAAAGTGCAATGGCTGACAAAAAGAAATACATCAAAATCAGAGGGGCTAGCGAGCACAATTTAAAGAATATAGACATAAAAATACCAAGGGATGAATTTACGGTTATAACGGGACTTAGCGGTTCGGGAAAATCATCATTGGCATTTGACACAATATATGCAGAAGGACAGAGAAGATATATGGAATCTCTGTCTTCTTATGCAAGACAGTTTTTGGGACAGATGGAAAAGCCACAGGTGGAGAGCATTGAGGGACTTCCACCGGCTATATCAATTGACCAGAAATCAACCAACAGAAACCCACGTTCAACTGTTGGAACGGTTACAGAAATATATGATTATATGAGATTGCTTTACGCCAGGGCAGGTATACCTCATTGTCCAAAGTGCGGAAAGGAAATTAAGAAACAGTCCATAGATGAAATTGTTGACAGAGTTATGGAGCTTCCTGAAAGAACGAAATTCCAGATTCTGGCTCCGATTGTAAGAGGGAAAAAAGGACGACACGAAAAAGTATTTGAAAGTGCAAAGAAAAGTGGATATGTCAGAGTAATTGTAGATGGCAACATGTATGAGCTGACGGAAGAAATTAAATTAGACAAAAATATTAAGCACAACATTGAGATTGTAATAGACAGACTTAGTATCCGTGATGGAATAGAAAAGAGACTTACGGATTCCATTGAAAATGCATTAAAGCTCGGTGGTGGGCTTATGAATCTTGATGTTATTGGAGGGGAAACCATTACCTTTAGTCAGAATTTTGCCTGCGTGGACTGTGGAATCAGCATAGATGAAATCCAGCCAAGAAGCTTTTCTTTTAACAATCCGTTTGGTGCATGTCCTGATTGTTACGGATTGGGATATAAGATGGAATTTGATGTGGATCTGATGATTCCCGACAAAAGTCTTAGCATAAATGAGGGTGCAATTGTGGTACTTGGATGGCAGAGTGCAAATGATGGAAAGAGTTTTACAAATGCTATTTTAAGGGCATTATGCAAGAAATATAATTTTGACCTTGATACACCTTTTGAAAAGTATCCTAAAAAAATTCAGGATATTATTATTAATGGAACAAAAGGCGAAAGCGTACCGGTTCACTACAGAGGACAGCGTGGTGAAGGAGTTTATGACATTGCCTTTGAGGGATTGATTAGAAATGTAGAAAGAAGATACAGGGAAACCGGAGCCGAGTCAAGTAAGGCAGAATATGAGACTTACATGAGAATAACACCTTGTAGTACATGTCACGGTCAGCGATTAAAGGCAGAATCCCTTGCAGTTACAATTGGTGACAAAAATATAATTGAAATGACTGAAATGTCAGTGAGAGATTTAAGAGAGTTTTTGGAGAAGCTCAAACTTACGGAAAAACAGCTTGCAATAGGAAAAGAGATATTAAAAGAAATAAAGGGAAGACTTCAGTTCCTGATTGATGTAGGACTTGATTATTTGAGTCTTGCAAGAGCCACGGGAACTTTGTCAGGTGGTGAGGCCCAGCGTATTAGACTTGCCACACAGATTGGTTCAGGCCTGGTAGGTGTTGCTTATATTATGGACGAGCCAAGTATTGGTCTGCACCAGAATGATAATGAAAAACTTCTAAAGACTCTTAAGCATTTAAGAGATCTTGGAAATACTCTGATAGTTGTTGAACATGATGAGGATACTATGCTTGAGGCTGATTATGTGGTAGACATTGGACCTAGAGCCGGAGAGCATGGTGGAGAGGTTGTGGCAGCAGGTACCGCAAAACAGATTATGAAATGTAAGGATTCCATAACAGGTCAGTACCTTAGCGGAAAACTGAGAGTTCCTGTTCCAGCAAAGCGTCGTAAGCCTACGGGATATATTCAGGTAAAAGGGGCTCAGGAAAACAACTTAAAGAACATTAATGTTAAAGTGCCACTTGGTGTATTTACATGTGTTACAGGAGTTTCCGGCTCCGGAAAAAGTTCCCTTGTAAATGAGATAATTTACAAGACGCTGGCAAGAAGTCTTAACCGGGCAAGAACAATTCCGGGAAAATGCAAGAAGATTGAAGGTATTGAACAACTTGATAAAATCATTAACATTGATCAGTCTCCAATAGGAAGAACGCCACGTTCAAATCCGGCAACATATACGGGAATGTTTGACATGATTAGAGATTTATTTGCCGCAACAATGGATGCAAAAGAGCGTGGATATAAGAAAGGACGATTTAGCTTTAACGTAAAAGGCGGACGATGTGAAGCCTGCTCCGGTGACGGTATTTTGAAGGTTGAGATGCATTTCCTTCCGGATGTATATGTACCTTGTGAAGTTTGTGGTGGAAAGCGCTATAACAGGGAAACATTGGAAGTTAAGTACAAGGGCAAGAGTATTTATGATGTTCTTGAAATGACAGTGGAAGAAGCTCTTGATTTCTTTAAGAATGTCCCAAGGGTGTACAATAAAGTAAAGACCTTATATGATGTAGGGCTTGGCTATATTAAGTTAGGTCAGCCAAGTACACAGTTGTCAGGTGGTGAGGCTCAGCGTATAAAGCTTGCAACGGAGCTTAGCAGACGTAGTACGGGAAAGACAATTTATGTATTGGATGAGCCAACTACAGGTCTTCATTTTGCAGATGTTCATAAATTAGTTGAGATACTTCAGAGACTGACTGATGAAGGAAACACTGTTCTGGTAATTGAGCATAATCTTGATGTTATAAAAGCAGCAGATTATATCATTGATATGGGACCTGACGGAGGTGACCGTGGAGGTACGGTTGTAGTTGCAGGAACACCGGAAAAGGTAGCCGAACACCCGACAAGTTACACTGCAAAATTCGTAAAACAGAAATTGGACGAGGCAAAATAGTCATTTTTTATAAAAAAACGATTCATAAAAATGTTTAAATAAAAATAGTTTTATGCAACACTTCTAAAGATGAAAAAATAGCTAAAAAACCCTTTAAAATAGGGGAAAAACATGCTATATTGAAGATACAAAGTAAATAAGCATTAAATACCCAAGAGAACTTCTACAATACATTTAACAACCATTTGTTATTGGATGTCGACCCGATAACAATAGTATCGAAGTTAAGAGGTGAAAGAAGTTTTTACCCAGTGATATCTACTGACATGGCAATCAACGGAAGATTGTTTTAGTAGTAATTATTGGATAAGGTGCTACAGAGAAACGGAAAGGATAGGAAGTATTCAAAACGAAGATTCGATGAGTAATAGCATCTTATGGTTAGAGTAGATGAGAAGTTGAAGCAGGACAAAGTATAGGAACAACGCATACACATGATAAATTCCAGATCGATATGGAGAGTGTAAAAAAGTTCAGAGAAGATTCATAAATGTGAAAAGTACCTGCGGTTGTGGATGAGATTGTAAAGTCAGGGTATTGAAATAGGGAAGCATCTGTTATACAAAGAAGTGTAGCAGGTGCTTCTTAATTTGTAATGATAATTTGTTAAGGGGAATATATTGGATTGGTGGAAAGTGATGGAAAATTATATAGGAAAACATACAGTGATTGTCCAGAACTTCCTTGTACATTTACACAAAATAGAGTAAAATAACAGAAGTGCAGGTATTGGGAATTATTCCTGCAATACAGATATATGGGAGGAAATATGGATAGAGAGTTAGTTATCGTAATAGATTTCGGTGGACAGTACAATCAGCTTGTTGCAAGACGAGTGCGTGAGTGTAATGTTTATTGTGAAATTTATTCATATAAAACAGATATCAAGAAGATAAAAGAAATGAATCCTAAGGGAATAATTCTTACCGGTGGACCAAACAGCTGCTATGAAGATGGCGCTCCGACTTATACAAAAGAATTGTTTGAACTTGGAATTCCGGTGCTTGGATTGTGCTATGGTGCTCAGTTAATGCAGCACATTCTTGGCGGAAAGGTTGAGAAGGCACCTGTTCGTGAATACGGAAAAACAGAGGTGCAGGTAGACACAACTTCTAAGTTATTTAAAGGTGTTGAAGAAAAAACAGTATGCTGGATGAGTCATTTTGATTACATTTCAAAGCCGGCTCAGGGATTTAAAATAACAGGCTACACAAAGGACTGCCCTGTAGCAGTTGCTGAATGTGAGGAAAAGAAATTATATGCTATTCAGTTCCATCCTGAAGTACTTCACACAGTACGAGGAAAGGAAATTTTGAGCAATTATGTATACAACATTTGTGGATGCGCCGGAGATTGGAAAATGGATTCATTCGTAGAGCATTCAATTAAGGCAATTCGTGAAAAAGTAGGAGACGGCAAGGTGCTCTGTGCACTTTCAGGCGGTGTGGATTCATCAGTTGCAGCAGTACTTCTTGCAAAAGCCATTGGAAAACAGCTTACATGTGTATTTGTAGATCACGGACTTCTCAGAAAAAATGAGGGTGATGAGGTTGAAGCAGTATTTGGACCGAACGGCCCATACGATCTTAACTTCATTCGTGTAAACGCACAGGAAAGATACTATAAAAAGCTTGCGGGAGTCGAAGAACCGGAAGCAAAACGTAAAATAATTGGTGAAGAATTCATCAGAGTATTTGAGGAAGAAGCAAAGAAAATAGGAGCGGTAGACTACCTTGTGCAGGGAACAATTTACCCTGACGTGGTAGAAAGCGGTCTTGGTGGAGAATCAGCAGTAATCAAGTCTCACCACAATGTAGGCGGTCTTCCTGACTATGTTGATTTCAAGGAAATCATAGAACCTCTCCGCGACCTTTTCAAGGACGAAGTTCGTAAAGCAGGACTAGAACTTGGCATACCTGACTATCTTGTATACCGTCAGCCATTCCCGGGTCCAGGACTTGGAATCAGAATTATTGGCGAAGTAACAGCCAAGAAAGTCAAAATAGTTCAGGACGCAGATGCAATCTACCGCGAGGAAATTGCCAATGCAGGACTGGACAAAGAAATCAACCAGTATTTTGCAGCCCTTACTAACATGCGTTCAGTTGGTGTAATGGGTGATGAAAGAACTTACGACTATGCTATCGCACTCAGAGCTGTAAAGACAATAGATTTCATGACAGCAGAGTCTGCTGAGATACCTTATGAAGTGTTGAATAAAGTAATGAATAGAATAATCAACGAGGTGAAAGGGGTCAATCGTGTAATGTATGATTTGACGAGTAAGCCACCTGGAACGATAGAGTTTGAATAATGTACTAAAATGCCGAAAGCCTGTATTTATGCGGGTTTCCGGCGTTTATTTTATCAAATGGCTCTAGCTTGGCTCTATTTGTGGGCGGAGTAATGACTTTCATAAATCAATATATTGCGTTGCTAGGTTGATTAGGAGAAAAGATGACAGATAATGAGAAGAGATTTATAAAAGGTATATTTTCGGGAGACAGTAGTGGTCATGACTATTATCATACGATACGAGTATATAAACTGGCTACTAAAATCGCAAAACAGGAAAATGCAGATGTTAAAACAGTGAAGTTGGCAGCTCTGTTACACGATGTGGACGATATTAAGCTTTCTCCGGACACTTATGCTGCCAAGAAAAATGCAGTTAATTTTATGACAATTAACAAAATAGATGGTAAAAGGATAGAGGCGGTATGCAAAATTATAGATGAGGTTTCATTTGTAGGAGCTGATTCAGTCGTACCTGATACCATAGAAGGAAAATGTGTGCAGGATGCAGATAGACTTGATGCTATAGGAGCTATTGGAATTGCCAGAACATTTTTGCATATGGTGGTAGTAGGGGAAGAAAGATTTATGATCCGGAAATAAAACCTAAAATGGGAATGAACAAAGAAGAGTATCGGAATAATCAAGATTCTACAAGCATTAATCATTTCTATGAAAAGTTGCTTTTGTTGAAAGACATGATGAATACGACTGAGGGAAAGAAACTGGCAGAACACAGACAGGTTGTAATGCAGGAATTTCTGAATGAGTTTATGCTGGAATGGGAAGGGAAAATGTGATGGAAGTAAAATTTTATGATACAGTTAATGATGAACTATTGAAATTTGCAGTAATTATCTCACAGAGTAACGGCAAGTGGGTATTTTGCAAACATAAAGAAAGAGATACATATGAAGTGCCGGGAGGGCATAGAGAAGCTGGGGAGGATATTTTTGAAACAGCTAAAAGGGAGTTGCAGGAAGAGACTGGGGCTATCAAATTCGAGATAAAACCAATATGCGTATATTCGGTAACAGGTAAGACTAGAGTAAATGATACTGGTGAAGAAACATTTGGACTGCTTTGCTTTGCAGAGATAACAGAGTTTGCGAAAGAATTACATAGCGAAATGGAGAAAGTTGTGCTTATGGATGAGTTGCCTGAGAACTGGACATATCCTTTGATACAGCCGAAATTGATAGAAAAGTATTTACGGGTTGAAAGTAATTCTATAATCGGAGCAACAGTAACTGTCACAGTCGATAGACCATTAGGAAGTTATCATCCAGAATATAAAGATATGTATTATCCTATAAATTATGGTTACATTGAAGGAGTTATGGCACCAGATGGAGAAGAGCAGGACGCTTATATATTAGGTGTAAATGAGCCAGTAGACAAGTTTACAGGTAAAATTATGGCTATTGTTCATAGAAAAGACGATATAGAAGAAAAGTGGGTAGTTGTGCCAGACGGAGTAACTTTTTCAAAGGAAGAAATCAGGAGACAGATTCATTTTCAGGAACAATATTTTGACAGTGAAATTGTGATGTAATATTAAGGAGATTGCTATGTCATTAGGATTAAAAAGAGGAACAATGCAGCTTGAACCACATGATAAACAGTGGGATGAGGCTGCCATTCAAACAATCAGAAAACTTAAATCTATATTATGTGATGATGATATTGATATACAGCATATTGGGAGTACAGCAATACCGGCAATCAAAGCAAAACCGGTTATTGATATTGTCGTTGGGGTAACCGATTTTGAGAGAATAATGTTACATAATGAGCAGTTACAGAAGGAAGGAATCTTTTATCGTGGCTCGGATGTGGAATATCAGATTCTTTATGTAATGGGTGATATGGAAAAGGATATTAGGACACACCATATTCATGTTGTAAAGTGGAATGGAACTGAGTGGAAGAATTATATTCATTTTAGAGATTGTCTAAATGCTAATGAGAATATAGCTTTGCAGTATGAGAGGGTGAAGGAAGAACTGGAAAGTAAGTATGCAGATGATAGGGTGGCATATACTAATGGAAAGCAAGAAATGATAGATATTATTCTGAATGGCAAATAGATTGTTGACATGAATTGCCAAGACTGGTATATTATTCAACAAAAACAAGGAGAACATACACATGAATCAGAACTTATATTCAAGACATTATATGTACATGTATTACGGACATACATGGCTATAAACATGCAAGGATAGTGCATTAGGTTATAGTTTGTAGGTCTTTTAGTCTAGTGCATAAACCAGAATATAAGAGAAGATTTTACCTACATTGTATCTTATTAAATTGGAGATATCGCACTGGACATTGAATGTTTGGTGCGATTTTTTATGTTTATAAGAAAGAGGTGCAGAAAATGAATGATTTAATTGAACTTAAACTGATAACAAGAAAAGATGCTGAATGTCTGCATAAACTGCAGATAGAAGCGTTTATGCCCTTATATAAAAAATATCAGGATGATGCTACAAGCCCAGCAAAAGAAAGCCTTGAAATAATAGAGAAGAAGATAGTTGAGGACAAATCAGATTTCTATTTTATTTTGTTTAATGGTGAGAAGGTTGGAGCTGTAAGAGTTAAATGGTATAAAGGTATACGAGAATGTAAATTGGATAGCTCCTATTTTTATTATTCCACATTTTCAAAATAAGGGAATTGCCAGCAATGTTATTAAGCAATTATTTAATATCTATCCCAATACTATCGAATGGCGGTTAGATACGATTAAGCAGGAAGAGAGAAATTGTTATTTGTATGAAAAATGTGGATTTGCTAAAACTGGAGATGAAACAGTTGTAAATGAAAATATGACATTGATTGATTATGTGAAAAATTGCATTAAGGTGAGGAAATTTAAGGAAGAGGATGCCAAAGAGGTCAGAAATGTTATTGTCAGAAATTTATTAGAGGTTAATAGTAAAGATTATGGCATATCAGCAATGGAAAAACTTGCAAAGGTTTACGATGTGGCAAGTTATGCGCATATGTACGTCTTTGAATTTGATGGAAAAATAATTGGAACAGGTTCTATCTCAAGTTTTTGGGGAAGTGAAACAGAAAGTATACTTTTGTCCATTTTTGTTCTTCCGGAATTTCATGGAAAGGGTGTTGGAAGAAAAATCATAAATACATTAGAAACGGATGAATTTTATGTAAGAGCAAGCAGAATTGAGATACCGGCATCCATTACAGCAACGGAATTTTATAGAAAATTTGGATATGATTACAAAAATGGTGTTAAGGAATTGGATAATGAGTATCATTACAGATTGGAAAAGTTTAAGGAGGCAGGGTTGAAATAACAACAGATAATCAATTATTTTTATTTACTGTACTAGAGTATAGCAGAGGTTCTTCTTAGGAGCAAATAAAAGATTGGTAAATGGAGGACTTTTATGGAGGAACAGAAGACAGAATTAAAGATGATACGGATGTCGGAGGTTGAGTCACAGGAAGTGAAATGGCTGTGGTATCCGTTTATACCATATGGGAAGCTGACAATTATTCAGGGAGATCCGGGTGATGGAAAGACCACATTGGTGTTAAACATAGCAGCAAAGCTGTCAAAGGGAGAAAGTCTCGACAGAGATATGAACGTGCAGGAGCCAGTGAATGTCATTTATCAGATAGCAGAGGATGGACTGTCAGATGATATGGAGTTTTACAAGGGCAAGATTAAGGATATGAGTGATAGGACAGAGCTGTTGCAGGAAAAGGCTGATGATCTGGAGCGTGTGAAGAGATATGCCGGTGCAGAGCAGATTGATACGATTATTCGTAAGGTAAAGGAACAGGAGCGTACAGAGCAGCAGATAAGGCGGTATGACAGGTCTTATGGGACAAGATAATGGGAAGGATGGATTTGATGAGATGAAAGATAATCGAATGGATAATATCGTGGAATATGCTTATAACATGGATAACGGCTATGTTGAGGTGTGGTTTACAGATGGAAATATGTTGTGGATAAAGTGTGAAGAAGTGGAGGCTGCTCTGAGGACAACGGAGCAGTCACTGGCGAAGCTGCATAGGTTGTTGGATAACAAGCCGATAGAGTATGTGGCAATGGCTTTGTCCGGGGAAATGCAGGCATATTGTGATATTGAGGATGATATGGTTAAGGGAATGTTTGGGACGATTGTGCAGGGGTATCTGAAGAATGGGTATAACAGGGTTACAGCGGAGATGATGGCTAGGGAGTTTTTTAGGTATGAGAGTTGAAATATATTTACTAGTAAAACAGGAAGTGTTTTGTTATTATTTATTTGAAATGGAGGGCTGATTATGATGAAAGCATTAAATGAAAAAATAAATAATTTATATCAAAGCCAAAATAAGAATATGGGCGGAAAAGGTTTGTTATGGATGGCCTTGATTTTTGCTGTTTTAAGCTGTTATTTCTTTATACCTAATATTTTTTCTGAGGGAGTGATTGATAGAGTTATTTTTAGATATTTAATAATTGCATTTGCTTTTTTGGCTACATTGTCGTTCACTTCATATTTTTACATATATAGTAAAAAGAAAACATCAAAACGATTCACTAGCATTGTAATAGTCTTGTATAAACTTTTTTTGACGATATGTGTCGTTATTTGTATTCCTATAATAATTTTTTTGAAAATAACCGAAATAATATTAAGTTACAGAGCTAAAAAGTTAGATAATTTGGAAAACTGGCTTATTATTTTAGTTATTGATTTGTTTGTTATTATGGCTTTGTGTTATATTGATATTTTGAGTGTGCAAAGAGTAACGGAATCTATAATTTATTTTGTAAAAAATCAATACAACTATAATATTATTAAATATCCGTTGGAATTATTTTTGATATTATGCGCTACCTTTGTTCGTACAAACGAAACACACACTACTGACAATTTATATACAACTGACCCATGAAACCCGCCTTCGGGCGGGCTTCTGATTTAACCTATATCTTATGAAAGCAAAAGACGTTTTGACAGAATTGAAAAGGCGGTTTCCCAACGAACCGGAATACCACCAGGCAGTAGAAGAGGTATTGAATACCATCGAAGATACCTATAATCGGAATATCGAGTTTGAAAAAAGCAATTTGATCGAGCGGCTCTGTATTCCCGATCGGATTTTCTCGTTTCGGGTGACCTGGACAGATGATCAGGGAAATGTGCATACCAACATGGGCTACCGCATCCAGCACAACAATGCTATAGGTCCTTACAAAGGAGGAATCCGTTTCCATTCCTCCGTGAATTTATCTATTTTAAAATTCCTGGCTTTCGAGCAGACCTTTAAAAATTCACTGACTACTTTACCGATGGGAGGGGCTAAAGGTGGTTCGGATTTTAATCCGAAAGGAAAATCGAATGCCGAGATTATGCGTTTTTGTCAGGCCTATATTTTGGAGTTATGGCGCAATATCGGACCCGGTACGGATATTCCGGCAGGGGATATCGGTGTCGGTGGCCGGGAGGTTAATTATATGTACGGAATGTATAAAAAACTGGCGAGGGAAAATAGCGGAACTTTTACGGGCAAAGGCCTGGAATCCGGTGGTTCTCTGATCCGTCCCGAAGCTACCGGTTATGGGAATGTATATTTCCTGTTGGAGATGCTGAAGACCCGGAATATAGAGCTGAAGGGCAAGACCGTAGCCGTCTCGGGGGCGGGAAATGTGGCCCTTTACACGGTACAGAAACTGAACGAGCTCGGCGCAAAGGTGGTGACTCTGTCGGATAGCAGCGGTTATATTTACGATCCCGAAGGGATCGGTGCTGGAAAGTTGGAATATATGATGGAGTTAAAATTGTTCTACCGGGGAAGGGTGAAGGAATATGCCGATAAGTACGGTTGTAAATACGTGGCCGGAGGTCGGCCGTGGGGGGAGAAATGTGATATCGCTATGCCCAGTGCCACTCAGAATGAACTGAACGGTGACGAAGCCCGTACTTTAGTTGCCAACGGTTGTGTGGCGGTGTCCGAAGGGGCGAACATGCCCTCTACACCCGAAGCGATTCAGGTCTTTCTCGAAAATAAATTGTTGTATGTTCCCGGTAAAGCCGCCAACGCCGGCGGAGTGGCCACTTCGGGTCTCGAGATGTGTCAGAATGCACAGAAAATCAGCTGGACACGCGAAGAAGTCGATCAGAAACTAAAGGAGATCATGCAGTCTATCCATGCGCAGTGTGTGAAATACGGTACCCAGCCCGATGGTTACGTCAACTATGTCAAAGGAGCTAACGTGGCCGGTTTTATCAAAGTAGCCCGCGCGATAATGGACCAAGGCATTTTATAAAAGGTATAAATTCATCATAAGAACGTAAGTATAATTTTTTCTTTCTATTCCGATTTCGGTTTTTATACCGGAAGACCGGTTCGCCTGGACCGGTCCGTTAAGGCTTTCCTTCACTGACCGGCGGAAC
>OGQV01001940.1_pt1 | contig 13588 bp, 9 predicted proteins | sample 1553311 | NCBI WGS metagenome assembly OGQV01 (sample SAMEA2579976, study PRJEB22360) | human gut metagenome
TGGACGAAGCGGGGGGCCAAACCTGGGGCCCCCCAAAAAAGCCGATAGTCAAATGATCCAGCCGCCCCTTGCGCTGGCGGATAGTCATGAGGTCGATCATGGTCTGGCTGGGATGCGCGTGCCCACCGTCGCCTGCATTGATCACCGGCACACGTGCAGAAAGGGATGCCCGCAGCGGTGCGCCCTCTTTGGGGTGGCGCATGGCGATCACATCGGCGTAGTTGCTCACCACGCGGGCGGTGTCCTCCACCGTCTCGCCCTTGCTGGCGGAAGAAAGCTGTGCCCCTGCAAAGCCCAGTGTCTTGCCGCCCAGCCGCAGCATGGCCGATTCAAACGAAAGGCGGGTGCGGGTGGAAGGCTCATAGAACAGGGTGGCCAGAATGCGCCCATCGCACAGGTGAGCATAGGGTGCCGGGTCGGCCTCCATCCGGTCGGCAAGATCCAGAAGGGCCAGCTGCTCTTCCAGAGAAAAGCTGTTGGGCTCAATAAAGTGTCTCACAGCCATTCTCCTTTCAGCACGAACTTCTCGCGCTCGGCTCCGGTAGAGACGAACTGGATCTCATGGCCCAGCTGCTTTTCCAGAAATTCCACGTAAGCCTTGGCCTCTTTGGGCAGCTCATCCCAGCTCTTGCAGCCGGAGATATCCTTGTTCCAGCCTGGCAGCATAGTGACCACCGGCTTTACACGGTCAAGGTCGGACAGCGGGTCGAAGCTGGGGACTTGCACGCCATCCAATGTGTAACCGGTGATCACCGGGATCTCTTTCATGCTGCTGAGCACATCCAGCTTCGTCAGGGCGATCTTGTCTGCGCCCTGACAGGTAAGGCCGTAGCGGCTGGCCACACAGTCGAAGGGGCCGACACGGCGCGGACGGCCGGTGGCCGCACCATACTCGCCGCCTGCCTTGCGCAGCTGTTCATTCCAGTCCTCGCTCATGGCGTTCTCGGCGGCAAAGGGGCCTGCACCCACGCAGGTGGAGTAGGCTTTCAGCACGCCCACCACATGGTCAAGACGGCAGTTCGGAATGCCTGCGCCCAGCGGCGCATAGGCAGCCAGCGTGTTGGAGCTGGAAGTGAACGGGAAGATACCGTAATCGATATCGCGCATGGCACCCAGCTGGGCTTCCAGCACGATGCGCTTGCCGCTGTCGTGAGCCTGCTTCAAAAATGCACCCACATCACAGATATACGGTGCAAACTGTCCGGCCTGCATCCGGCACCATTCCAGCAGAGCATCGTAGCTCATGGGTTCCTGATGATAGCAGCCACCCAGCTCCAGATTCTTGGATTCCAGGATCATGTGCAGGCGGTCCTGCACGCGCTTTTCGTCCAGATGCAGCAGATCGCCCAGACGCAGGGTCTTTTTGCGGTATTTGTCGCTGTAGGCGTAGGCAATGCCGCGGCGGGTAGAACCAAAGGCCGCACCCTTCTGGGCAAGGCGGTCCTCTTCCAAGCCGTCCTGCACCTTGTGCCACGGCATGGAGATGGTGGCCTTATCTGAAAGTTTCAGGTTTTCTGAGCCTACCTTTACGCCGCGCTCCTCAATGGCATCCATTTCTCCGGCCAGATGGTCGAGGTCGATCACCATGCCCGCACCCAGTACACAGACAACGTCCGGGTGCAGGATGCCGGAGGGCAGCAGGTTCAGGATGAACTTGCCCTGCTCCGTTACAACGGTGTGGCCGGCATTGTTGCCGCCCTGATAGCGGGCAACAACATCGGCATGTTCGGCTAACAGATCGATGACGCGGCCCTTGCCCTCATCGCCCCAATTGATACCAGTAACTGCGGTAAGCATAACTTCTTATTTACCTTCTTTTTCGTTATTTACAATAGCCTGTACCTTGGTGGGCAGACCATAGATGCTGATAAAACCGGTAGCATCACTCTGCTTGTAGTCGCCGCCGGCAGCAAAAGTTGCAATGTCCTCACGGTAGAGGGAATACGGAGACCAAACACCGGCATTGATCATGTTACCCTTGTACAACTCCAGACGCACCTTACCGGTAACGTTTTCCTGCGTGGAGGTGACGAAGGCGCTCAGAGCTTTGCGCAGGGGGCTGAACCACTGGCCGTCATAGACCAGCTCACCAAATGTGATGGCCAGCTCGCGCTTTTTGTGGGCAGTGAGCTTATCCAGCGTCAGAGTTTCCAGCACCTCATGAGCCTTATAGAGGATGGTACCGCCGGGCGTCTCGTACACACCGCGGCTCTTCATGCCCACCAGACGGTTCTCCACCACATCGTACAGGCCGATGCCATTGCGGCCGCCGATCTCATTCAGCTTGGCAATGAGGACGGCGGGCTTCATCTTTTCGCCGTTCAGGCTCACCGGCACGCCCTTTTCAAATGCCAGCTCCACGAACTCGGACTTGTCCGGTGCGGTCTTGGGGCTGACACCCAGCTCCAAAAAGCCCGGCTTATCGTACTGCGGCTCGTTGCCCGGGTCCTCAAGGTCAAGGCCCTCATGGCTCAGGTGCCACAGGTTCTTATCCTTGGAGTAGTTGGTCTCGCGGTTGATCTTCAGCGGGATGTGATGTGCCTCGGCATAGTCGATCTCTTCGTCACGGCTCTGGATATCCCACTCACGCCACGGAGTGATGATTTTCAGGTCCGGTGCAAAGTGCATGATGGCCAGTTCAAAGCGCACCTGATCGTTGCCCTTGCCAGTGCTGCCGTGGCACACGGCATCTGCACCCTCGGCACGGGCGATCTCCACCACACGCTTTGCCAGAATGGGTCGTGCAAAGCAGGTGCCCAGCAGATAGCCCTCGTAATCGGCCCCGGCCTGCATGGTGGGGATGACGTAATCCTCCACAAATTCATCGGTCAGATCTTCTACGTACAGCTTGGAAGCACCGCTTGCCTTGGCGCGCTCTTCCAGACCTTCCAGCTCGCCCTTCTGGCCCACATTGCCGCACACTGCAATGACCTCGCAGTTGTTGTAATGCTCTTTCAGCCATGGGATGATAATGGAAGTATCCAGACCGCCGGAATAGGCCAGCACGACCTTTTTGATCTCAGACATAAGAACCGCCTCCGTTCAAACCACTTTATACTTTTGAATTCCCTCTTGCAATTTTTGATTGCGGTGTTATTATACTAGCAAGCAGAGAATGTGTAAAAAGTATCCTGCACATGATCACGATACAAAATTGACATGAAAGAGGGCACGCCGCTATGTATGTGGACTGGGAATATTACAAAATCTTTTATTATGTCGCGAAATATCAGAATTTCACCAAAGCCGCGCGGGTGCTGGGCAACAACCAGCCCAACATCACCCACTCGATGAACCGGCTGGAAAGCCAGCTGAACTGCGTGCTGTTCATCCGCTCCAACCGCGGCGTTACCCTTACCCCGGAGGGTGAACTGCTTTACTCCCGCATTGCATCTGCGGCGGTTCAGATTCAGGATGCAGAAGAAGAGCTGAGCGCCAGCGCCACGCTGGAACACGGTGCGATCAGCATCAGCGCTACCGAAACTGCGCTGAACATCTACCTTGCAGAAAAGCTGCGCGCCTTCCACACGGACTATCCCGGCATCCGCCTGCGCATCTCCAACCACTCCACGCCGCAGGCTTTGCAGGCCGTGAAAAACGGCGAGGTGGATTTTGCCATCATCACCACCCCTGCCGAGGTGGAAAGCGGCCTGAAAATGGTGGAGCTGAAGCCCTTTTATGAGGTGCTTGTGGGCGGCAGGACCTTTACTGCCCTTGCCAGCCAGAACCTTTCGCTGAAGGAGCTGAACAATTATCCGCTGATCTCCCTGAGCGACGAAAGCATGACCCGCGCCTTTTACCGGCAGTTCTTTCTGGATCACGGTGCGGTGCTGAAGCCGGATACCGAGGCTGCCACCACCGACCAGATGCTGACCCTTGTCAAAAGTGAGCTGGGCATTGCGTTCCTGCCCCAGCCCATGGCACAGGATGCACTGGCCCGCGGTGAGATCGTGCAGCTGCATCTGCAGGAGATCATCCCTCAGCGCTCCATCTGCCTTGTGTACGACCATCACCGCCCGCTGAACACGGCAGCCCGCAAGTTCCAGCAGATGCTGACCAAAGCGGCCCCCAAGCGCCCGTAACACAGATAACCGCCGGGCCTTTCCCTGCAAACTGATCTATACGGGACTGTTGCAAAATAGCTCTCTGAAAAAACAATGCACAAAACCCGGAACCTTTTCACAGCCAAAACGGCTTAAAAAAGGCTCCGGGTTTTTGATTTTGTGCTATTTCTTTGTGCAAGTTGCTATCGCATTTTTATTTTGCAACAGTCCCCTGTTTTATTTTTACTTTTCCTGGATCTGTTTGCCGGTGAGGTGTTCAATGGTGATCTCGTAAAGCTGCACGGCCTTGATGTCCAGCGCAATTTCCTTTTCCACCTCTTCCTTGCCGGGGTAATACTTCATGCCAAGCTCCCGCACGCGGGCCTCGGTAGCAGCGGCATCGTCGATCAGATGGCAGCGGCCAAACACCACGGTGCTCTGCACATAAGGTGCCCAGTCGCCCGGCTCAAAGTGTTCGTTGCCGTAAACGGTAAAGCATACCTTATCATTCTGTTTCAGCGCGTCCACCTTCTGGCCGGACTTTGCACCGTGGAAGTAGATTTTGTCGTGCTCCTGATCGTAGTAATAATTTACCGGGATCGCAAAGGGATAGCCGTTGTCGCCGTTCACTGCCAGCACGCCCCGCCGGGACTGCTGCAGCAGGTGCTTTGCAGCTTCTTCCGGGATGGCGCGGCTGGCTCTTCTCATGGGTCTGAACATTTTTGTTTCCTCCATGTATCGCAGGTTTGCGGTGCGCACTCATGCACCCTTGATAATGCGGATGAGGGTCTTATCCAGCTGGATGGTGCGGTTCCACGGGTTCAGGATGATGCCGCTGATCTCCGGCACGGCAAGCGCTGCATCAAACAGCTTGTCCATATCCACAAGAAAGGTGGACTGCACCGGCTCGGCTCCCTTCAGTTCTTCCTCAAAGCTGGTGAATGCATACCACCAGCTTGCGCCATCGGCCGTCCGGATGGCCCGCAGTTGCATCTGTTCACTGCCCAAATTGGGCTCCACCGCCACGACAAGCTGGCCATGCTCCTTTATGCGCCGCCGGATCACGGTAAGGGTGTGGGCCAGCTGTTCCTGTGTGGGCTCCTGCTGCAGGGCGGCTACCGCCTGCTCGATCTTTTCGTTGCCGTTCAGGCCCTTGTCTCTGGGTTGATTCATTGAGGTTGGTTCCTTTCTATTGTATTTTGGCAGAGGGAATAAGCACAGCTCATCACAGCAGCAGATCGAACAGGCCGATCATTACCGGCATAGACACAATGGAAAGCAGAGTGGTCAGCACATACAGCGCGCTGGAATGCGCCGCATCGCGGTCATAGAGCTGAGCCATGGAGGTAACAGTAGCACAGGCAGGGGTGATGGCGGCAAGGTAGACCGTCATCAGGATGTTCTTGCCGTCGGCCACCCAGCTGGATGCATGGCAGACCCACAGCAGCACCAGAACCACCAGCGGGCATACCACCAGACGCAGCACTGTGGGCAGATAGTTGCGGCGGGTGCAGAACACCTCCCGCAGCGGCTTTTCTGCAATGGCCATACCGGCCAGCAGCATGCCCATCGGTCCCATCATGTTGCCCACTGTGCTCATGGTATTCTGCAGCGGTGCAGGCAGCACCACACGGAACCAGTACAGCAGTGCACCGGCTGCAATGGCGATCATGTTGATATTGGTGAGAACCTTTTTCCAGTCCAGCGCACTGCTGCCCTGCAAAAGGGAACTGGCGTGGGTCCACAGCAGCACCAGCTGCACAATGATGAATGCGCAGGAGTAAATGACATACGCATCGCCCATCAGAGCCTTGACCAACGGGATCACCAGTGCAGCGGCGTTGCTGTAGATCACATTCACCTGCTCCACGGCATCCAGCTTGAGCGGGCGGCTCAACAGGGCGCTGAGCACCAGCAGCACTACATGGATAGCCGCCGCAATAGCCATGGAGTACAAAAGTCCCTTGCGGATCTCCGGCGTATCGTCGATCTGGAATGCGTTGATGATCACGCAGGGCGTGACCAGATACACCATGACCACCGAGAGCACCCGGCTGTCGCTGGCCTTCAGCAGCCCTACCTTGACCACAGCATAGCCCATGATCAGAATGAGGAACAGCTGTGCGATCTGCTGCATCAATAACAGACTTATCTCCATTGTTTTTTCCTTTCCCCTTCCCTTTTTCAAAACCCAAAGGGAGAGCCGCCTTCCGCAAGGCAGCTCTCCCCTTTTTCTGATTTTATTTGCCGCTCGTCAGCCGCGCCACATGCAGCGCCAGATAGGCGGTTTCCTCGTTGGGCAAAAACACGCCGTACTTGCGCAGCACAAAGGTGCGTATTTTTTCCGCGCAGGTCACCGCTGCCGGATAATTCTGCTGCATCTGCTGGAACAAAAAGTCGTCTTCGCTGTCCATCAGTTTGCCGGAGAAGAACCGCTCGGCAAAATACTGCAGGTGGCTCACGAACCGCGCATAGTGGATGCTCTCGGTGCTCACCGGGCAGTGCATACTGTAGGTGACAATGTTGGACAGCTCACCGATCAGCTGCGCTGCCCGCATGGCATCGTAGCCGGCCTGCGGGTCCTGCCGGGCGTTGACGATATGGAAGGCGATGTTGCCTGCCTCTTCGTCCGGCAGCTCGATGCCAAGCTTTGCCTTCACCTTCTGCAGGCCGCGCTGGCCCACCGCGTACTCCTTGGGATAAAAATGCTTGATTTCCCAGAAGATGCGGTTGGTCACCACAAGACCCTTTTGCTGGCGCTCCACTGCAAAATGCAGGTGGTCGGTCAGCAGCAGATAGATGTGCGCCGAAAGCTTGACTCCCAGCGACTGCTCTGCGTCGTCCACAATGTCCTGCGTCAATTCCAGATAGGATGCCGGAATGCTGGAAAACAGCTCCAGCATAGGCTGTGCGTCCGGGTTGGACAATGGAAGGAACACGCGGTCTGAGGGCTGCCGTTCAATGGGCTCGCCCGCCTTACGGCCATAGCCGATGCCCTTGCCCAGCAGGATGGATTCCTCGCCGCTGTCATCCTGCACCAGCACAACACTGCTGTTCAGCACCTTCTGAATGTGCATCGGTCCCTCCTCCTTCCGTTGAAACCTTAAGACTGCCGCTTAGTCCAGATCTTCGCCGTTGGAAGCAATGACCTTCTTGTACCAGTAGAAGCTGTCCTTACGGCTGCGGGCCAGAGTACCGTTGCCCAGATCATCCTGATCCACATAGATAAAGCCATAGCGTTTGGACATCTGGTTGGTGGATGCAGAGATCAGGTCGATGGGTGCCCATGTGGTGTAGCCCCACATCTCAACACCCTCATCGATGGCCTTGCCCATTTCGCTGATGTGCTGGCGGAAGTACTCTACACGGTAGGGGTCGTGGATGGAGCCGTCGGCCTCCACCACATCCTTGGCACCCATGCCGTTCTCCACCACCATCAGCGGCTTGCGGTAACGGTCGTACAGCTCGATCAGGCTGTAGCGCAGGCCCTTGGGGTCGATCTGCCAGCCCCAGTCGGTGGAGGGCAGATACGGGTTCTTGACACCCAGCACGGTGTTGCCGGGGGTACGCTCTGCGTTCGGGTCCACAGACTCGGTCATGGTCATATAGTAGCTGCAGGAAACAAAGTCCACACAGCCTGCCTTCAGGGTGGCGGCATCCTCGGGCAGCATTTCCACATGGATGCCCTTGCGCTCGAACATCTTGAGGATCAGGCGGGGGTACTCGCCCCAGACATGCACATCGGCATAGAACAGGTTTTCCAGATTCTTTGCCTGAGTAGCCAGCTCATCATCGGGTGCGCAGGTGCGGGCATAGGTGGTGAGTTTGGTCAGCATGCAGCCCACCTTGCTGCCGGGGATGATCTCGTGGCAGTCCTTTACTACCATAGCGCTGGCCACCAGCTGGTGATGCAGAGCCTGATAGCAGGTCTCCAGCATCTTATCCTCGGGCACGCGGCTGGGGATGATGCCGGCGGTGGTGAACGGGTGACGGATCACGCTGTCCACCTCGTTGAAAGTGAGCCAGTACTTGACCTGATCCTTGTAGCGCTCAAAGCACGCATGGCAGAACTTTGCAAAGCAATCGATCACGCGGCGATCCACCCAGCCATTGTACTTGGTGGCCAGTGCCAGCGGCATTTCGTAGTGGCTCAGCGTGACCAGCGGCTCGATGCCGTTCTTGTGCATCTCAGCGAACAGGTCGCTGTAGAACTGCAGGCCCTTTTCGTTCGGCTCTGCTTCCTCGCCGGTGGGGAAGATGCGGGTCCATGCAATGGAAACGCGCAGCATGGTAAAGCCCATCTCGGCAAACAGCTTCAGGTCTTCTTTGTAATGATGGTAGAAGTCGATGCCGCGGCGCTTGGGATAATAGGTATCATCCGGGTCGGCCATGGCGGCAGCAATGTGTGCGTCGTCCATGGCAACATGGGACTTGTAATCCTTCACGTCGGTGTTGGGCTTGTAGGTGGCAACATCGGCCACGCTGGGGCCTTTGCCATCCACGTTCCATGCGCCCTCTACCTGGTTCGCGGCAACAGCGCTGCCCCAGAAAAAGCCTTTGGGGAAACTCATTTATTTGCCTCCAGTTTCAGCAGTGCGGCACCGGGCACCACAGCGCCCTCGGCCACAGTCTTGATGGTGAACTCATCGGCGTTGGTCACGACGATGGGGGTAGTTACATCATAACCGTCTGCTTTGATTCCGTCAAGGTCAAACTTCATCAGCAGCTGGCCCTTCTTGACAGTCTCGCCGTCCTTGACCTGCGGATCAAAGCCCTTGCCGTCGCGCTTGACGGTGTCCATGCCGATGTGCATGAGCAGTTCAGCACCGGCATTGGTCTTCATGGAGATGGCGTGCTTGGTGCCGAACACGGACTCGATCACGCCGTCAGCGGGAGCGTACAGCTCACCCTTCTCGGGCACCACGGCAATGCCGTCGCCCAGGATCTTCTGGGAGAAAACTTCATCCTTGACCTCTTCCAGAGCAATGGCCTTGCCCTGCAGGGGGCTGCTGATGGTGGAATCCGCAGCTGCTGCGTCTGCAGCAGTCTCGGGAGCGGGTGCAGCGGTCTCATCCTCTGCGGGGGTCTCGTCCTTATACAGGAAGAAGGACAGTGCGAAGGAGGCCACAACAGAGATCACCAGACCAACTGCAGCCCACAGGATGTTCTTGCCGTTATCCGGGTCAACGAACATGGCCATGCCAGCCAGACCGGGGCCCATGGCAACGAATGCCTTGACCTTCATCAGGCCAACGAACAGACCGCCGATGAAGCTGGAGGCCACAACGGACATCATGACCTTCTTGTGCTGCAGGGTAACACCGTACAGAGCAGGCTCGGTGATGCCGAACAGGCCGGAGATGCCAGCGGAGATCGCGGTAGCGCGCAGGTTTTCGTCCTTGGTCTTCAGAGCAACGCCGAGGCAGGCACCGCCCTCAGAGATGTTGTGTGCCAGAGAAGCAGGCATGTACAGCATTTCAAAACCAGGGTCAGAAATAGAAGCAACTGCGTAGGGGACCAGAGCCTTATGCATGCCCATGGAGATCATGAAGGGCAGCACGGCAGCCAGCAGAGCAACGGCCAGCCAGCCCAGCGTGTTGTACAGAGCCAGGATCACGGTGGTCAGCAGAGCACCGATGTTGTAGCCCAGAGGTCCGAGGACGACCAGTGCCACAGGGAAGCCGATGCCGAAGCACAGCATGGGCACAAAGAACACGCGGATGGCCTTGGGGCACCACTTGTTGGCCCACTTTTCAATAAAGGACATGAAAATGACGGTCAGGATAGCCGGGAATACCTGTCCGTCGTAAGCGATGTTCTGCAGCTTGATGCCGAGGAAGTAAGCACCGCCCTCGGTAGCCAGCAGAGCGGAAACGCTGGGGTGGATCATGGCAGCAGCCAGAGCCACCGCCACCAGCTTGTTGCAGTTGAACTTGGTTGCAGTGGTGAAGGCGACCATGACGGGCAGGTAGTACAGAGCCGCATCTGCCACGCCGACGAACACCTTATAGGCGATATCGCCGCTGCTCATCAGGCCCAGAGTGCTCAGCAGCACCATCAGAGCCTTCAGAACGCCTGCACCTGCAATGGCGGGGACCAGCGGCTGGAAGATGCCGACCATGTAGTCCAGAATAATGCCGCCGATCTCTTTTTTGCCCTTAGGGGCAGCGGGAGCTGCAGCCTGACCTGCATTGAAGGTGCCCAGCTTGAGCAGCTCATCGTACACTTCGATAACATCGTTGCCGATGACCACCTGACACTGCGGGCCGTTGGAAATAACGCCCATAACGCCGGCAGTCTTTTTCAGGGCTGCAGCATCCACCTTGGAGGTGTCTGCCAGAGTGAAGCGCAGGCGGGTGGAGCAGTGCTCGACCTGCACAACGTTCTTCTCGCCGCCAACCAGACGCAGCACGTCGGAGGCAGTCTGCTTGTAGTTCTTCATTTTGTTCTCCTTTATCTTGTGTGTGGTGGCATTTCCCTGCCGCCCGGCCGAAGCGGACAAAAGAAAAAAGACCCAACAGAATGACCCCGTGTACAATTTCTCCCGGAATCATAGTATCTGGCTACAATTCACCCAAAAGAAAAGGTATTCGTCATTCCATCAGATCCTGCCTGCATTACCAGTAACATGTCCAACTGGATATTGTGGTATTAGTATATCAATCCTCTTTTCGTTTTTCAATATGACTTTTTCACAAAATAACTCTTAAAAAATTATGAAGTTCGTATATTCATTTGTTTTTTCACATAGCTGTCGGTGTGTGCTCGTGTACTCCTTTCACCGCCTGCACTGCCCTGATGCCGATTGCGCATTGCCGCCGATGTGGCATCCAGTGAGCCTGCAGAGCCGGACCGTGAGGTGCGCTGCCCCGGCATGGGCGAGCACCGCAGCCGCAAGGAGAACATGGAGCTTGGCATCCCGGTAGCCGAGGAAAAGTGGGCCGAAGTGCTGGCGATGTGATGTAATGTTAAAAGGGGTATCTCTTCGGCAGACAGAGAGACACCCCTTTTCTTTTTATCTGTGGTTTTCCGCAAATATCCGGCCCAGCTGGGACAAGATATCATGCGGCAGCATTCCGTACTCGCCAAGCGCAGCAGCGGCACGGTCGGCAGCGGCACCGTGCAGATACACCGCGCAGGCCGCAGCTTCGTATGCAGGCAGGCCGCAGGCCAGCAGGGCCGCCGTTATACCGGCCAGCACATCTCCGCTGCCGCCCCGGGCAAGGCCGGGGTTGCCGGTGGGATTCACGCATGCACGGCCATCCGGCGCAGCTACAACGGTGTGGGAACCTTTGAGCACCATCACAGCGTTCCATTTTTCTGCATACTGCCGGGCGATTTCTTCCCGGTCGGCGTTGATCTCAGCCGCCGAAAGCCCGGTGAGCCGGGCCATCTCGCCGGGGTGCGGGGTCACGATCAGCTCTCCCGCCGGGTGTGGCAGCGTTTTGCCCTCGGCCAGCAGCTGCGCGGCGGCGTTCAGGCCGTCCGCATCCAGCACCGCGCTGCCTGCAAAGCCGGGCAGCAGCTTCTGCACCAGCGTGCGTGTCTCTGCCGCGCGGGCTGCACTCTGGGCCGTACCGCCAAGGCCCGGGCCCAGCAGCAGCACCGTCGCCTTCTGGCGCTGGAGCTGTGGAATGCTCTCCGGCTGGCAGCCCACCAAGACAGAGCTGGACAGCTACGCCTGCCGCCACGGTCTGGGCTATACCATTCTGGAGGGTGAGAAGAACGGTGTTTCCGCTGCGCAGGAGCTGTTCGTGCCCACCGGCGATGCCTGTGAGCTGGACCGCCTGACTTTGAAAAATAAGACGGATGCCATAAAAGAGCTGGATGTGTTCAGCTATGTGGAGTTCTGCCTGTGGGATGCCATTGACGACAGCTCCAACTTCCAGCGCAACTTCTCCACCGGCGAGGTGGAGGTGGAGCCGGCCATCATCTACCATAAGACGGAATACCGTGAGCGCCGCAATCACTATGCGGTATTCTGGAGCAATACGCCCGTTACCAGCTTTGATACCACCCGCGATGCCTTCTGCGGTGTGTATGGCGGCCCTGCAGACCCGCAGGCCGTCCGCGCCGGGCACTGCTCCGGCAGCATTGCCCACGGCTGGGCACCGGTGGGCGCGCTGCACATCCATGTCACCCTTGCACCGGGTGAGGAAAAGAAGATCCTCTTCGGTCTGGGCTACATCGAGAACCCACAGGACGAAAAGTTCACGGCTCCCGGTGTCATCAACAAGGAGCGTGCCCATGCCATGATCGCACGCTATGCCACCGATGCACAGGTGGACGCGGCCCGCAAGGCGCTGGCCGACCACTGGGAAGCTCTGCTCTCCACCTACCATCTGGAATCCGGCGAGGAAAAGCTGGACCGTATGGTGAACATCTGGCACCAGTATCAGTGCATGGTCACCTTCAATATGAGCCGCTCGGCCAGCTACTTTGAAAGCGGGACCGGCCGCGGCATGGGCTTCCGCGACAGCTGTCAGGATCTGCTGGGCTTTGTACACATCATCCCGTCCCGCGCACGGGAGCGCATTCTGGATATCGCCGCCACCCAGTTTGAGGATGGCAGCGCCTACCACCAGTACCAGCCGCTGACGAAAAAAGGCAACATGGACATCGGCTCCGGCTTCAACGATGACCCGCTATGGCTGATTGCTGCCGTGTACGCCTATCTGGGCGAGACGGGCGACTACTCGATTCTGGACGAACCGGTGGACTTTGACAACGACCACAGCCTTGCACAGCCGCTGCTTGAGCATCTGCGCCGCAGCTTCGGCTATCTGCGCACCCACAAGGGTCCGCATGGTCTGCCGCTGATTGGCCGTGCTGACTGGAACGACTGCCTGAACCTGAACTGCTTCAGCAAGGAGCCGGGCGAAAGCTTCCAGACCACCGGCCCGAGCGAGGGTCCTGTAGCCGAGAGCGTGTTCATCGCCGGTATGTACGTCAAGTACGGCAACCAGTTTGCCGAAATTCTTGACAGCACCGGCCACACCGACGAAGCTGCCGCCGTGCGCGCCGAGGTTGCAGAGATGGAACATACCGTACTGACTGCCGGTTGGGACGGCAGCTGGTTCCGCCGCGCCTACGATGCCTTTGGCCATGTGATCGGCGGTGAGGAATGCGAGGAAGGCAAGATCTTCATCGAGCCGCAGGGCATGTGCGTCATGGCGGGTATTGGTGTGGACACCGGTGAGGCCGTGACCGCTTTGCAGAGCGTGAAAGACAAGCTCGACACGAAGTACGGCATTGTGCTGCTGCAGCCCGCCTACACGAAGTACCATCTCGAACTGGGCGAAATTTCCAGCTATCCCCCGGGATACAAGGAGAACGCAGGCATCTTCTGTCACAACAACCCATGGGTCAGCTGTGCCGAGACTGTAGTCGGCCATGGTGACCGCGCGTTTGAGATCTACAAAAAGACCTGCCCGGCATACATTGAGGACATCAGTGAGATCCACCGCACCGAGCCGTATGTCTACAGCCAGATGGTGGCTGGCCGCGACGCCGCCACCTTTGGCGAAGCAAAAAACAGCTGGCTG
>OGQV01001942.1_pt1 | contig 13578 bp, 13 predicted proteins | sample 1553311 | NCBI WGS metagenome assembly OGQV01 (sample SAMEA2579976, study PRJEB22360) | human gut metagenome
GTGGCGTCGAGCCGGGGCGCAAAAGGGCGCCGCGGGCCCGCCGATGCGGGGCAGGTGTACATCGACGACACGATCTGCCGGCAGGTATCGAACCGCGAACAGCACCTCACGGATTTTTCCGGACGGTTCGACGCCGTGGTGTTCGTCTGCGGGCGCAAGTCGTCGAACGGCAAGGTGCTCTCCGAGGTGTGCCGCCGGGCCAACCCGCGCACGCACGTCGTCGAGGAGGCTTCGGAAATCGACCCCGCATGGTTCGAAGGGGCCGCGACGGTGGGCATCTGCGGCGCCACGTCGACGCCCAAATGGCTGATGCAGGATGTTGCCGACGCAATCGGCAACCTCAATTCAGAATTCAGAATCCAAAATTCATAATTATCGCCCGCCATGAAAAAGTATATCGTCCGCTCGTTAAAATATTTCTTCGCCCTGTGCGTTCTCTGTATAGCCCTGATGGGGCTGATGCTGATGACCGGGACCTCGGCGCTGTCGCTCGACGACACGCTCTACGTCATGCTGCACACCGACCGCTACCTGATGCTCTTTGCGGCGATCGTGGCGCTGGCGGCAGTCTACCCCAGATTCGGGTTCGTGGTGCGCCGGGTGGAGGGCGACATCGAGGAGAACCGGGAACAGATCCTGAACGCGTTCCGTTCGGCAGGCTTTTCGCTGCGTTCGGACGAGGACGGGGTGATGACCTTCCGCGCCGACAATTTCGGCCAGAAGCTGATGCTGCTGGGCGAAGACGAGATAAAGGTTTTACAGTACGGACAATGGATCGTGCTCGACGGCATCCGCCGCGGCGTCGCCCGGGTGCAGTACCGGCTCGATTCGTATATACACATGACACGCAATGATTAGAAAATACCGTTACCTGCTCACTGCGGCGGCCGCTGTCGGCGCCGCGGGACTTCTGACATTCGCCGCCCGCAACGACTTCGGGCTGGGCCGCAACATGGAGATCGCCGTCAACATGATGCGCGAACTGTCGCTCAACTACGTCGACCCCGTGGACCCCGACCGCCTGATGGAGGGGGCCGCCGCCGGCATGGTCAGCGACCTGGACCCCTACACGGAGTATATCCCCGAGGAGGGGATGCAGGATTTCGAACTGCTCACCACGGGCAAGTACGGCGGCATCGGGGCGCTCATCCGCCAGAAGGACGACTACGTCCGCATCGCGCAGCCCTACCAGGGATCGCCCGCCGACAAGGCCGGGCTGAAGATCGGCGACAAAATCCTCTCGATCGACGGCAAGGACGCCAAAGGCTTCACGACCGAGCAGGTCTCCTCGCGTCTCAAGGGCGAGCCGGGCAGCAAGGTCAAAGTGACCGTCGAGCACCTCGACGGCACGCAGCAGACGGCGGCGATCCGCCGCGAACGGATCGCGATCCCGGGCGTGCCCTACGCCGGATGGGTCGCCGACGCCATCGGCTACACCCGCCACAGCGACTTCACCGAAGGATGCTACGAGGAGATGCGCGCAGCCATCGAACGGCTGCGCACCGAAAAGCCGCTGAAAGGGCTTGTGCTCGACTACCGCTCCAACGGCGGCGGCATCATGCAGGAGGCGGTCAAAATCCTGGGAATGTTCGTCCCCAAAGGGACCGAGGTGGTCAGCACCAAGGGGCGTTCGGAAGATTCGAAGCAGGTGTTCCGCACCGACACGGAGCCGATCCTTGCAGACCTGCCGCTGACGGTGCTGATCAACGGCAATTCGGCGTCGGCGGCGGAGATCGTCGCCGGGGCGTTGCAGGACCTCGACCGCGCGGTGCTGATCGGCCAGCGCAGTTTCGGCAAGGGACTCGTGCAGTCGCCCCGACCGCTGGGCTACAACGCCATGCTCAAACTCACCACGGCCAAATACTACATCCCCTCGGGCCGCTGCATCCAGGCCATCGACTACTCCCATTCGCAGGAGGGTTCGGTGCGCGCGGTGCCCGACTCGCTGATCTCGGAGTTCACGACCCGCGCGGGCCGCAAGGTCTACGACGGCGGCGGCGTGATGCCCGACATCGCGACCGACCCGGAGTACATTTCACGCTTCGCCCTGACGCTCTACGCGCTGGGATTCATCGAGGATTTCGGCGACGAATACACGCGCCGCAACCCCGGCCGGCAGATCGACATCCGCACCTTCTCGATCACGGACAAGGACTACGCCGACTTCGCGGAGTTCATGCAAGACAAGAAGGTCCCCTACGAATCGGACACCCGCCGGGCGCTCAAGGCGCTGAAAAAAGCCGCCGAGGACGACCGTTTCGCCGACTTGAAGAACAAGTTCGAGCAGGTGGAGGCCGAGTTGAAGGACGACACGCAGACCAACCTCGAAACCTACCGCACGCAGGTCGTCGAGACGATCAACAACGACATCGTCATGCGCCACGGCTACCAAGCCGGCGTGATCGAGCACTCGCTGTCGGGCGACAAGGAGGTGAAAAAGGCCGTCGAGGTGCTCGGCGATCCCGCAGAGTACGCCCGAATCACCCGCGAGCAGGACACCAAGCGCAAGTAAAGACATGAAAATCAGGACTGAATTCTTCTCGTTCCGCAACCGGGTGGTGGTGATCGTCGTCGGGGTGACGCTCGGCGCCCTGTCGCTGCTCTACACCAACGACATGGCCCGGCGGCTCAAGGAGAAGGAGCAGCACGACGTGGCGCTGTGGGCCCACGCCATGGAGCGCGTGACGCGCGACGTGCTGGGCGGCTCGATCCAGGACCCGTTCGTGGCCGACATCATGTCCAACGGCAACAACATCCCGTTCATCATCACCAACGAGAACCTCGAAGTCATCAACTCGCACCTCATCCCCGAGAAGATCATCAACCATCCCGGACGGCTTCGGAAACAGATCGACAAATTTTCGGTCGACAACCCGCCGATCCCGGTGAAGTTCGTCTGGTCGTCGCAGCATTACCACATCATCTTCTACGGCAAGTCGGCGCTGCTCAAGTCGCTCTACTACTTCCCCTACGTGCAGCTCCTCGTCATCACGGCCTTCATCGCACTGGGATTCATCGCCTTCCGCTCGTCGAAGCACGACGAGCAGAACCGCGTCTGGATCGGACTGGCCAAGGAGACCGCCCACCAGCTGGGAACCCCGACCTCGTCGCTGCTGGGATGGATCGAATACCTGCGTTCGCAGGATGTGGACCAGACGGCCGTCGAGGAGATGAACAAGGACCTCACGCACCTGATGAAGATCGTGGACCGTTTTTCGAAAATCGGCTCCGAGACGCCCCTCACCCCGGCGAACATCAACGAAGTGGTGGGCGAATCGGTCATGTATTTCCGCAAGCGCATTCCCCGCAACGTGACGCTCGACTACAACGGACTGGCCATCGCCCCCGTGCAGGCCAACATCAACGCCGCACTGTTCGAATGGGTCGTGGAGAACCTGATGAAAAACTCGCTCGACGCCCTGCAAGGCCACGGAGCCATCGACGTGCGGATTTCGTCGGACGACAGGAGCGTTATGATCGACGTGAAGGACACAGGCAAGGGCATTCCCAAGAGCAACTGGAAACGCATCTTCGAACCGGGATTCACGACCAAGACCCGCGGCTGGGGCCTCGGGCTGTCGCTCTCGCGCCGCATCGTCGAGGAGTACCACCAGGGTAAGATCGCCGTCATCGACTCCGAAATCGGCAAGGGAACCACCATTCGCATCACACTCAAACGCCACTTCGCCTGATGAACTCCTCGCCGGCACATACGCAACCCGCAGTGCCTGCGGCGGATTCGGTGTCCGGAACTCCGGACGCACCGGCCCGGACGGGATATGTCCCCGGTCCGGATACGCTCCGGGCGGGAACGGCCTTTGCGGGAACGAACTTTGCAAACCCGGCCTTTGCGGACGGCAGTTCCGCGCCGTTCTCCGTTGCAGCCCCTTCCGAATGGCGCGACACGACCTCCGCCGCAATTTTCGGAGCGCAGTCGACCCTCGCGGAACCCGCGCGCATTCCGCTCGCACCGCCTCCGCCGCTCGCGGAAAACGCCCTTTTCCAGAGTTTCGTGCTGCTGCTCGCCGCCACCTACGCCATGCTGCTCTACCGCAACCTGGGCGACGTGCGCACGCTGCTGGGCCGCATCTCGCGCGACGCGGCCACGGGCAAACGCTTCTCCGAGGACCCGGGCGGAAGCGGCTACTCGCGTTTCCTGAACATCGCCACCGCCATCGGCCTGCTCTTTCTGGGCGTCGCGGCGGTCAAATACGGCGACACGCTGATGCCCGGCCGGCTGGCAGCGTCCATTCCGCAGGGCGCAGCCTTGATTTTCAGCCTGCTGGTTTCGCTCGCCTCGCTGGGCATAGCCGCCTATCAGACAATCGCCGTGCGGCTGGCCGGAGCGCTGACCCTCTCGCAGCCCTTCATCGCACAGCTCATGCTGCTCAAACGCACCTGTTTCGCCCTCGGGATGATCCTCATTTCACCCCCGCTGCTGCTCTTCGCACTCTGCCCGCAGGGCACGGGCGGCGTCTGGTTCTGCATCATCGCCGTCGAATTGGCCGCAGCGGCCGCCTTATACCTCAAGGAGACATTAAACCTGTTTCTTTCCAAAAAAGTTTCGATTTTGCATTGGTTTTTGTACCTTTGCACCGTGGAAGTCTTCCCTGTCAGCCTATTATGGCTGCTTGCAGTAAGATGAAACGGCAAAGACAAACCTAAATCAATTCGCAACATTGAAAGTAAAGAGTGTATTAGTTTCGCAGCCGAGGCCCGCTGTCATCGAAAAGTCCCCGTTCTACGAATTGTCCCAGAAACACCACGTGGAAATCGCCTACCGGCCCTTCATCCGCGTAGAAGGCGTCTCCCTGAAGGAGTTCCGCGCCCAAAGGGTCGAAATACTCACGCACACGGCCGTCATATTCACATCGCGTACGACAGTCGACAGTTTTTTCCATATCTGCGAAGAGGCGCGCATCACCGTGCCCGAAACCATGAAATACATCTGCCAGACGGAGGCCGTAGCGCTCTACCTGCAGAAATACATCGTCTACCGCAAACGCAAGATCTCGTTTGCCGACGGCTCGTTCACGTCGCTCATCGAACTGATCATCAAACACAAGGAGGAGAAATTCCTGCTGGCGTTGAGCGAACCCCACAAACCCGAACTGCCGGAAACGCTCGCCAAGCTCAAACTCTCGTTCGATCCCGTCATCCTGGCCCGCACGGTCGCCGGGGATCTGGACGACGTTAAAATGGCCGACTACGACCTGCTGGCGCTCTATTCGCCCTCGGACGTGAAAACCCTCATCGAGAAGTTCGGAACCGACGGCCTGCCCGCCGTGGCGGTATTCGGCGAAGGCACGCTGCGCGCCGCCCTCGGGGCCGGAATCACCGTGCTGGCCAACGCCCCGACGCCCGAAGCCCCCTCGATGGTCAAGGCCATCGACATCTACCTGCAAAAGGTGCAGAAAGGCGAGGAGATCGAGCCGGTGGAACTGGTGACCGACGCCCGCAAGGAAGAGTTCATCCGCAGCCAGCAGCACAAGCTGGCCAAGAAGGGCCGCACGCGCCGTCCGACCACGGAATCCCGCAAATAAGGGCCGCAAGCCCCCTGCCGCCATGTCCGCACACTCGCTACCCCGCACCGAAAGGCTCCGTTCGCTCGGGGCCGTGCGCCGTCTGTTCGAGAGCGGCGAAAGCGGCTTCATCTTCCCGTTCCGCTACGTGTGGTTCGCGGAGCCTGACACCGAGCAATCGGTCGAGGTGCTCTTTTCCGTCCCCAAAAAGTTCCACAAACGGGCCAACAAACGCAACCTCGTGCGGCGGCGCACGAAGGAGGCCTACCGCCTGCAAAAGCAGATTCTGCACGACGGCCGGCCGGTCAACCTGGACCTGGCGCTGATCTACTCGTCGAAGGAGACGCTACCTTATAAAACCGTCGCAAATGCAGTCCGCAGGATTCTGGAATCGGTCGTGGAGCATCTTTAAACAGGCCTGCGCCCTGCCGCTGATCGGACTGGTGAAGTTCTACCAGCTCTGCATCTCGCCCTTCACGCCCCCGTCGTGCCGGTTCACCCCCACCTGCTCGCAGTATGCGCTCGAGGCGTTGCGCAAATACGGCCCCCTGAAAGGACTGTGGCTCGCCCTGCGGCGGCTGTCGAAGTGCCATCCATGGGGCGGCAGCGGCTACGACCCCGTGCCGTAGCGCAAAAACGGCCGGCCGACCGGCCGACCGTCCCCCTCCTTCCGAAGAGTCGCGTCACCATTTGTTTTTGAACCCATTTTCCTTCCGGCAATAAAGATCATATCCTTTTCAGAGAAAAACAATCCCGACCCTGACGATCAGGGTCGGGATTCCGCCTTTAAACAGAACGATTCGGCCCGGACGGACAGATCAATCGTGCAGGTCGTCGCACCGCTCGGCCACGGACTCGAATTCGAGCGTCGCATGGGGGATTCCGGCATGGTTCAGGAGGTCTTTCAGATCGTGTTTCACCTCCTCCATACGGGACAGGCTTTCGAGCACGACATGGGCCGTCAGGGCGTTTTCCGTCGTACTGATAGCCCAGACATGGATGTGGTGAACGGCCTTCACGCCCGGAACGTCCGTCATCTTCCGCCCGATTGCGGCCACGTCGATCTCCCCGGGAACGCCGTCGAGCGACAGACGCAGGCTGTCGCGCGTCAGCGACCAGACCGACGCCACGATTACCGCGGCGACGACCAGTCCCACGACAGGGTCGACGATCGTCCAGCCCGTCCACGAGATCACGAGTCCCGAAACGAGCACCCCGACCGACACCAGCGCATCGGCGGCCATGTGCAGATATGCGCCCTTGACATTCAGATCACGGTCCTTGTCCTTCAGAAACAGCCACGCCGTGAAGCCGTTGATCGCCACCCCGACGCCCGCCGTCCAGGCGATGGCGCCGCCTTCGACCGGCGCGGGATGCAGCATGCGGCCGATGCTCTCGGCGACGATGACCCCCACGGCGATCAGCAGGATCACCGAGTTCAACAGCGAGATCAGCACCGTGCTTTTCTTGTAGCCGTAGGTGTAGCGGGGCGTAGCCTGCGCCTGCGCCAGCCGGAAAGCCAGCATGGCCAGCAGCAGGCTGGCGACGTCGGAAAGGTTGTGCCCGGCATCGGACAGCAGGCCCATCGAGCCGTAGGAGAGGCCGACGGCGAATTCGACGACGACGAAAGCCACGTTGAGCGCAATGCCCAGAATGAAGGCCTTGTTGAGCGACGTGACCGTGCGCTCGTGGTGATGGTGTTCGTGCGTCATGGCTGCGGATCGGTTATGGTGTCCTTGATTTCGGAGAGTTCGACCAGTTTGTTGACGATGGCGTAGATCGTAAGTCCCGCCGCGGAGTGAATTTGCAGTTTCGCGGCGATGTTGCGGCGGTGGGTGATCACGGTATGGGCCGAGATGCAGAGCGCATCGGCGATCTGTTTGTTGGTCATGCCCTTCACCACGCAGACGATGATCTCCTTTTCACGGGCGCTCAACGGCTCGGGTTTCACCGTGCGGGGACCCGCCGCCGCCAGCCGCTCGACGGCCGGGATGAAGAGTTCGTCCTCCACGGCGTTGTGCGAGGCGAGTTCGTGCTCGCAGTTGAAGATGTCGAACAGCACGCCGTTGAGTTCGTTCGAGCTGCCCGAAGGGTAGTATTTGATGATGATATTCTTCAGCTCGCGCAGCTTGATATCAATCTGGTCGTGCTGGCGGCGGAAGATGTCGATCGAATAGGCCGTGTTCTTCTCGCCCGAGAGCAGCGACTCGACATACGGAAAAACGGTCTGCTCCTCGTAGGACATGTGGCGCTGCACTTCGGCGGCATACTCGTCGAAAAAGCGCATGATGGCGAACGAAACGTCGCTTTGGGCGCAGTCGACCGCCTCGATCAGTTTCCGCCGGATGGCCGGAAGCCGGAAGTCCAGGAAATAGCCGTGGGAGTTGTGCAGATAGTCGGTCAGCGAACGGACCGAGACCTCGCCGGCCAGCTCCGCGCCGTTGCCGAAGTTCATCAGCATGTTCACCACGGCGAGGAACGTCGCGGCGTCCACCCTGCTCTCGGCGCACACCTCGGCGATGGTCCTGTCGCCGAATCCCAGCGCAATGCCGAAACGGCTCATCACCTGCAACACGGCATAGCGGTCGCAGACCAGATCGCACATCCGGTCGTCGCCCGCATATCCACCATTTTTATACATAGACAACGTGAATCCGGTGCATCGGATTGAATTTTTTTCGCCCGGATTTCAAACATGGAATGCACCGGATTCCCGTTACGGCGCCTACCGCGCCGGTTCCATATTGACAATCCTCCCAAGTCCCCCTTTGCCAAGGGGGACTTATACCTGCCATCAGGTATTCATTTCGACGCCACAAAGATATGCGGACAAGCGCCGTGCCGCAATACCTAAAAAGGGGTATTTTCAGCGGCGTCCTATATCCACGTAAGTCGTCTGTAACATCGTGCGCCCCACGTCGAGCAGTTCGGGATTCGTCTCCGTCACTACACGGCCGCCCGTCGCGTCCCACACCGCCTCGCCCGAGGCGTCGACCACGCCGAAACCGTCGTTGAAGGCGTAGTAGGCGAACTTACGGGGGGGGGTCGGTGCGAAAATGTCCTTGCTGTAATCGAAATCGCCGTGCGGAACGCCCAGTTGGGCGAGCAGCGTCGCGGCAATGTCGATCTGCGAGGCGTAGTCCTCCACCACACGCGGCCGGGCGACGGCCCCGCCCGTCCAGATCATCGGAATGCGGTGGCGCAGCGGTTCGTTGTAGGCCAGCGTCCGCGGATAGGGATAGCCGTGGTCGGCGACCAGCACGACGAGCAGGTTTTCCCACGCGGGCGAAGCCTTCAGACGGTCGATCATCTTCCCCACGCAGTCGTCCGAAAAGGCCATTGCGTTCAGCACCCGGTCATCGAACTTCGCATAGGGGACGTCGAAGGGCGTATGGCTGCTCAACGTCAGCAGTCCCGCGAGAAACGGCTCGCGGGATTCGCTCAACGCGATCACGCGGTCGGCGAACCAGTCGCACATCAGCCGATCGTCGTAGCCCCAGTCCGAAGCCGGGGCGTCGAAGCGCAGGTCCTTCTGCCAGATCAGCTCCTGCCATCCCGTGGCGTACATGTAGGAGGCCTGGTTGGTGAAATTGAGGTCGCCGCCGTAGGCGAAACTCGTCTTATACCCCTCTCCCGCGAGCGAACGCGCCACCGAGGGCAGGTTGCGGCTCTTGGCCGGGAGTTTCATAATCGACATGCGCGTCTGCGCCGGGAAGCCGCTCAAAATCGCCACCTCGCCGCGGTCGGTGCGGAACGAATTGGCGAAGAAATTCTCGAACCAGACGCCCTCGCGTTTCAGCCGTTGCATGTTGGGCATGACGGGTTCTCCGTCGACCTCGGCGTCCATCACCGTCCGGGCGAAGCTCTCCAGAATGACGATCACCACATTGGGCCGCAGCGTGTCGAGCACCCGCTCCGTGGGTCCCGCAGCCGGACCGTTGCCCCGCAGGGCGTCGAACTTCGCGGCCCGCGTCTCTTCGTCGAAGAAGGGGTATTCACCGGCATAGTCGGCACGATCGCCGAGACTGGACAGGAACGAGAAAACGGGGTTCGTGGCCGCATGGTTCAGAAACGGCACGGGGCTGAAATAGACCTTCGAAACATTGGCCACCGAGGCCCCCAGCCCGCCGCGGATCGCCAGGAAGTCGAATCCCGCGAGCACGACGACGACGAGACTTCCGGGCAGGGCCAGCCGCCAGCCGACGGGACGTCCGTCGAAAATGCGCAGGATGCGACAGTAGGCCCAGAGCATCAGCGCGGCATACGCGGCGGCCAGCAGCGTCTGCCGCACGCCGAGCCAGAAATCGACGCTCGCCATCGCCTCCTCGGGATCGGAGAGGTAGATCAGCACCGTCGCATCAATGCGGAACCCCCAATGCTCGTACAGCGCGACGTCGACGGCGAAGATCACGGCCGTCACCACGGCGATCAGCGCAAAATAGGCTGTCAGCACGCCCCGCCACACCCGTTCCGGGATACGCACCCACAGCGAGAGAAGCACGGCCAGGAGAGGCAGCGCGGTGACATAACCCGCGACGGTCATGTCGAGCGTCAGCCCGTGCCACAGCACCTCCATCCAGCCCCCGAAACCCGCCCCGGCCGCCTCTGCGGCATACCACGCCATAAAGACGGGTTTCTGCACGGCCATCGCGAGGACGGTCGCACAGAACACGGCAACGAGGAAAGCGAGTTTTCGGCGCATTACTTACTCCTATTTTTTGATTTCAGACAGGGTGGTTTCGGGCATCGCGCCGCACGGGACGGATGGGCAGTGCCGAAGTACGCCCCAATCGTCACGCGCAAGGGATGTGCGGAAATAGCCGCATAAAACCGAAAAACTATATTTTTTCGCCGTAGGCCAGGTCTCCCGCATCTCCGATGCCGGGAACGATGTAGGAGCGCGAAGTCAGCTCCTCGTCGACGACGGCCGTCCAGATCGTGGTGGTCTGCCGCGGCATGTTCTTCATGGCATAGTCAAGCCCCTGCTCACTGGCGACGACCGCGGCGACGTGGGTATGGGCCGGCGTACCGCCCTTCTCGCACAAGGCGTTGTAGGTCAGCACGAGCGACGATCCGGTGGCCAGCATCGGATCGACCAGCAGCAATGTCTTGCCTTCGAGGCTTCCGCACGAGATGTACTCGACCTTCACGGTGAACTTGCCGTCCTTGGTGCTCTTGCGATAGGCCGAGACGAAGGCGTTCTGGGCGTCGTCGAAGTAGTTGAGAAACCCCTGATGATAGGGAAGTCCCGCACGGAGAATCGTCGCCACCACGATCTGCTCGTCGATCATCTCGACGGTGGCTTCACCCAGCGGCGTCTCGACAACGCACGGTTTGTAGCTGAACGCTTTCGATATTTCGTAGGCCGTGATCTCGCCGATGCGCTCCATGTTGCGGCGGAAACGCATCGAATCCCGCTGAATCCGCTTGTCGCGGATTTCTGCGATGAATTTGTTGAGAACGGTGTTCTGCTGGGAGAGGATATGCAACGTCATGGTTGAGTGGGTTTGGTTGGTTGTCAGTAGAGGAAATTGTTGAACGGATAACGCCCGGCGTGAATCTCGCGCACCATGCCGTACAGATCCGAGCGGAATTTTTCCAGATTGGTCTTCGCCAGCGCCGAGAGGAAGATGCAGGGCGTGTTGGCCCGTGCGATCCAGCTCTTTTTAAGCTCCTCCAGCGAGAGGTTCTCGCGCGTGGCAGGCGTCAGGTCGTCCTCCTCCTTCTCGATATAAGTATAGGCGTCGACCTTGTTGAAAACCAGATAGACGGGTTTGTCGCCCGCGCCGATCTCCTGCAGGGTCTGCTTCACCACGGCGATCTGCTCCTCGAACTGCGGGTGCGAAATGTCCACCACATGAACCAGCAGGTCGGCTTCGCGAACCTCGTCCAGCGTCGATTTGAACGACTCGATCAGTTCCGTGGGCAGTTTGCGGATAAAGCCCACCGTGTCCGAAAGCAGGAAGGGCAGATTGTCGAAAACCACCTTGCGGACCGTGGTGTCGAGCGTGGCGAAGAGCTTGTTCTCGGCGAAAACCTCGCTTTTCGAAATCAGGTTCATCAGCGTCGATTTGCCCACGTTGGTATAGCCGACCAACGCCACGCGGACCATTGCGCCGCGGTTCGAACGCTGCACGGCCATCTGGCGGTCGATCTTCTTGAGGTCCTCCTTCAGTTTGGCGATACGGTTGCGGATGATGCGGCGGTCGGTCTCGATTTCGCGCTCTCCGGCGCCGCCGCGGGTTCCCGTGCCGCCCCTCTGGCGTTCGAGGTGGGTCCATAGGCCCGACAGCCGGGGCAGCATGTATTCGTAATTGGCCAGCTGCACCTGCGTCTTGGCGTAAGCCGTCCGGGCACGCGACATGAAGATGTCGAGGATCAGACGCGTGCGGTCCAGCAGACGGCAGGGCATCTCCTTTTCGATGTTGCGCGTCTGCGAGGGAGTCAGTTCGTCGTCGAAGATCACCACGTCGATTTCATGCTCCCGGCAATACGCGGCGATCTCCTCCAGTTTGCCGGGACCGACGTAGATGCGCGACGAAGGCTGCGGCAGCCGCTGGGTGAAACGTTTCACCGAACAGATGTCGGCCGTCTCGGCCAGAAACTCCAGTTCATCGAGAAACTCCTCGGTCTGGCGCGGGTCCTGGTTGTCGCGGATGACGGCGACCAGCACGGCGCGTTCGCGGCAATCGGCCGCGGCGACAGGCTGGGGATTCAATTTATTTTCTTCCAAAACAATTCTATTTTATTTCCGGTTTCAACTCCGGCTTCCGCCGGGTCGGACAACGTGCTGCAAACACGATGCTACAAATAAGGGTATCCGCCCGAAAGCAGGATACCCTCAAAAAGTTCAGCCGTAACGCCTTAATTTGCATGCGGAACTCGACCGGCAGGGCGTATCTGACATGCACCGTCTGATTCCGCCGTTTCCCGGGGCTCCATTCGGCGATTCGTTCGACACACGGCCCTTTCATCCGCCGGCGAACGGCCGGGCGGATATTCCCGTCCCGGACTTTAGTTCTGTACGCGGAAGTCTACCGGCAGGGTATACTTCACACGAACCACCTGGTTACGCTGTTTGCCGGGGCTCCACTTCGGAGACTTGTTCAGTACGCGGATGGCCTCCTCGGAGAGCGAACGGTCGGGCGTCTGAAGCACCTGAATATTGGTCAGACGGCCGTCCTTCTCGATCACGAACGAGAGAACCACACGACCCTGGATACCGTTTTCGAGGGCGATCTGCGGGAACTTCACGTTCTGCTGCACCCAGTTGCGGAAGGTATTGAGGTCTCCGCCCTGGAACGAAGGCATGGTCTCGGCGATCAGGAACGGCTGGTCGTCCTCGATGGTCTCTTCGGCCACCTCGACCTGCTGGATCACCTCGGTATTCTCGTCGAACTCGGCGAAGTCCACTTCGGTGGTGATCTTCGTGTCGTTGGTAACGACCTGCAACAGGTCGGCGATAACCTTCACCTCTACACGCTTGGGAGGCTCGGGAGGCTTCTGGTCCTGGCGGGTGATCTCGACGATCTCCTCCTCGACAACAGCAGTCTGCAAATCCATCTTTTCAATCTTGCGCTCCTTCGGGGTGTAGGCGAAAGCCCCGATCACGAGGCAAAGCGAAATGACCAGACCGATTTCGAGCAAAAGACCCCGCTTGTTCCGGAGGTCCGCTTTGGGTGATTTCTTAATTTCCATTTATCTCAAATAATTTTAATGTTCGGGCAAAAAACGGGCATAGGGGCGCTATGCACCACAAATATATGGATAAAAATTCAAAAATGAACATACGGACGCAAAAATCTTCATTTTTTACCTACTTTTGTCGCAGGAAACAGCCCCCGGAATCGCAGGAATGACACATCAGGAATCGTTATACGGCAAAACGCCCGACCAGCTCGCAGCCCTTTGCGGCGAGCTGGGAATGCCGCGCTTCGCCGCGCGGCAGATCGCCCGCTGGCTCTACGTCCGCCACACGGAAGACCCGCTGCGGATGACCGACATCGCCGCCGCGCACCGCCAGCGGCTCCCCCCACCCGTGCCCCCGTTTGTCGCG
>OGQV01001945.1_pt1 | contig 13572 bp, 10 predicted proteins | sample 1553311 | NCBI WGS metagenome assembly OGQV01 (sample SAMEA2579976, study PRJEB22360) | human gut metagenome
CCAAGCCCCGAGGGGCCGCCGACTACATCGTCTCGACGGGCAGGCCGACAACGGGATGCTGCGCAGAGCTGGGCCTGGATTCCAGAACCGTGGACAAGTGGGCGCAGGACCGCCGGCGGAGGCCGCAGGCCCGGCCGGGCCTGCGTCAGCGCTGCCGAAAACGCCCATCGAAAGGACGAATCCCTCTTGGCGGAACTATAGGAGCACCCCCCTCGGAGCCGTAAGGTGATGCGATGCCCGGTGCTCCCTTGGGACCGCAAAGGCGCGCGCTGCCTGATGTGCCGCCTGGCGTTTTCCGAATTTGCAAAGGTGCGCCGCCCGGCATTTCCCTGAAAGAAGACGAAATGCGGGCCATGCCCTGCATCAACAAATGCTCGACGCGGTGCGCCGTCGGCTATCGAATCCGTATCTGCTTTGAATATCAGAGCATGCCTTTGCTGGAATAAAATGGAGAAGTGGGCCCGCAGGGGCGTGTCTATTGCTTTTCGACTCCCGTTGTTTTAGAACTAATCACACAAAGAATTTTTGTTGCATAACAGAATCAGTTTGTTTCCAGTTTGTTATCGTTCGCCAAAGTACGCATTTTGATGCGTAAACGGGGTGTACTATCTAATCTCGTAGTTGAAAGGAATATCCATGGAAGACCATAAGCTTTCCCTGTACGACAACGTCGCAAAGGTCAATGCCGTCGATCCAGAACTGTACGAGCGTTACCCCGTAAAGCGCGGTTTGCGCAACAGCGATGGTTCTGGTGTAATCGCGGGCGTTACGAATATTTCCAACGTGCACGGTTATCTGATGAACGAAGGCGATAAGGTGCCCGACGAAGGCAAGCTCACCTTCCGTGGTTACAGCATCTACGATCTTGTTGGCGGCGATGCCACCAAGCGTCGCGGCTTTGAGGAAATCGTGTATCTGCTGCTTATGGGGGAGCTCCCCACATCAAGCCAGCTTGACGTGCTTGTCGAAGCACTTGATGCTCAGCGCAATTTACCCGATGGCTTCACCGCTTCGAAGATCATGAGCACGCCTTCTCACAACATCATGAACCTTCTCCAGCGTTCGGTACTCATGTTGTATGCCGATGACCCGAAGGCGGAAGAGCGTTCCTTCGAACACGAGATCGGCACGGCAATCTCGCTCATCTCTCGACTGCCGCGCATTATGGTGTTGGCTCACTACGCCAAGCGCGCTGCGTTCTACAACGAGTCGATGATCATGCATCGCTTCATTCCGGGGCAATCCACTTCCGAAACCATCCTTTCCATGCTGCGTCCCAACCGCGAGTTCACTCCTGAAGAAGCGCGTATGCTTGACATCATGATGTCTCTGCATGCTGAGCATGGTGGCGGCAACAACTCAACCTTCACTTGCCGTGTTCTTTCTTCTGCCGACACCGATCCATATGCTGCTTATGCGGCTGCTATAGGTTCTTTGAAGGGCAGCAAGCATGGCGGTGCAAACCATAAGGTTCTGGCCATGCAGAAGGAAATCAAGGAAAACGTTAAGAATTGGGAAGACGAAGACGAAGTAGCTTCCTATATTGCCAAGATCGTGAACAAGCAGGCATACGATCACACCGGCTTGATCTACGGCATGGGTCATGCGGTCTACACGCTTTCCGATCCGCGCGCAGTTATCTGCAAGGATTTTGCAACAAGGCTTGCCAAGGGTACCGAGTTTGAAGCAGAACTGAATTTGCTCAAGCTCATCGAGCGCCTGAGCCCTGAAGTTATCTTGCAGGAAAAGGGCACCAAAAAGGATATGTGTGCAAACGTTGATATGTATTCTGGATTCGTGTACTCCATGATGGGCATTCCGCAGGATATGATCACTCCGCTGTTTGCTTGCTCTCGTATGGCTGGTTGGGCTGCCCACCGCTTCGAGGAACTGGTAAGCGGCAAGCGCATTATCCGCCCCGCATACAAGACGGGCGTGAAGGCTCGCGTCTACAAGCCTATCGAAGAGCGCTAAGCGTTTTTGCTCGTTGCATCCACAAGCACAATAACGAAAGGCCCCTCGGGGCCTTTTTGTTTGCTGCTTTTCTTCGGCTATGGCTGGGTGCCAAACTTCGGCGATGGCTGTGGGTGCCAAATGTTTGTTTCTTGCCATGCCCTGTTTGGAGTTTCCCCGAAACAACAAGATGATATGCCCTCATGCTTTGTCGAGCTCATCGCCCGAGGTCTTAGATGGTGAGTCCACGCACTTGGCCTCTGTTGTTGTCTAGGCGAAAGAGGGGCTATAGGGCAAAAAGAGAATGAGAAAGAAGGGCTGCAGGGCAAAAAGAGAAGGAGTCCCGAAGGACTCCTTCATGGCTCGCTTTGATGTAATGCGCCTTGTCGCTCTAAGCTCAGGAGCGCAATGCGCTCGGCAGCTGTCCTTGGCGCCAAAGGTGCGGTTCTACGCAGCTTCCTTGTTGCCGAACACGCGCGTTGCAATAACGACAACGAGGGCAACAGCGATGCCTCCGATAAGCGAAGGCCAAGGCGAACCGGTGAAGCCAGCAACCAGATATCCAAACAAGCAGATGACGGCAACCAGGGAAGCGTAGGGCAACTGGGTTGCCACGTGGCGCAGATGGTTACACTCCGCACCAGCGGAAGAAAGGATGGTGGTGTCGGAAATGGGCGAGATGTGGTCGCCGTATACCGCGCCAGCAAGTGTTGCGCCGATGGTGACCAGGAACAGTGGGTCGCTTTCGGGGAATACGCCCAAAACGATGGGCAGGATCAAGGCGGCGGTGCCCCAGGAAGTGCCCATAGCGAATCCGATGAATCCGGAAACCACGAAGATAACGGCAGGCAAGAACGAAAGCTCAAAGCCCATAGTGGTAAGGAAGTTGGAAACGAATTCGCCCGTGCCCAGCATGTAGCGGCATGCACCGCCCAGGCTCCATGCCAGAACGAGGATCATGATGGCGCCAACCATAGAGCGAACACCTTCGGAAGCGCCTTCGGTAAAGCCAACCAGGGTGGTGAGCTTACGGGGCAGGAACATGCATGCAGCAACCACCAATGCCACGGCGGCGCCGATGCACAATCCGCCGATGGGGTTTTCGCCAACAGCGGTTGCGAAATCTACGCCCTCAAAGAAGCCGCCAACATACAGCATGCCCGTGATGGAGAACACGATAAGCACCACGATGGGGATAACCAGGTCGAATACCTTGCCATTGGGGGAAACGTCCAGGCCCTTGAACTGCTCGACCGCCTTCGTAGCGCCCTCCAAGTCGGACTGCTCGGTGATAACGGTTTCGACGGCTTCGGGATTGCTGGGAACGCCTGCCTTGGATACCGTTTCCAGGGCGGAGGCATGGGGAGGAATGGGGCTGTAGGTATGAGCATCGCAGTCGCGCTGAGCCTTGCCCATGCTGAAGAAGTCTTTGCCGAAACCGCACATAGCGAATACGAACACAATGGTGACCAGTGCGTAGAGGTTGTACGGAATGGAGGCAACGAACGTGTTGAAGCCGTTTTCACCCATGTAGCCACCCATGGCAACTGCCCACGAGGAAACGGGGGCAATAATGCACACCGGTGCTGCGGTGGAGTCGATGATCCACGCCAGCTTTTCGTGGCTGATGCGGAACTTGTCGGTTACGGGACGCATGACCGCACCAACAGTGAGGCAGTTGAAGTAGTCGTCAACGAATACCACGATGCCCAAAAGAGCCGTCATGACGGTTGCCATGCGCGCGCTTTTAATATGCTTTGCGGCCCATTCGGCGTATGCGCGCGAACCGCCAGCAATGGCGATGATGACGACTAACGCACCCAATAACGCCAAGAACAAGATAAGCGCCGCGTTCGATGAGATTTGCTCCGCCATAACCTGAGGGATGAGCGTAAACGCGGTGATGAGCTGGTCGAAGCCGACACCCTCAAGGCAGAACTCGTAAATGATCAGGCCCGAGAACACGCCAACCAGCAGGGAGGAATACACCTCCTTGGTAATAAGGGCAAGGCCTAGCGCCAGAAGCGGCGGCAGGATAGACCAAGCACCGGTGGAAAGAAGCTCAAAGCCTTCCATGTACAGTCTCCTTACTGAAAATAGGGCGCAGGCGATGCTGCGCTGGGAAGGCGGCGGCTAGCGAAGTCGCGCATGATGCATTTCCAGCGCAGCCTTGCATGCGCTTTTTTAACTGTGCCGATTATAGGCTAGCTTCGTTGCCGCGGTGTTGCATTTATGAGCGAAGGAAGGCGTAACGGGTGGGCGGCGCGTTGGGGTGAGCGGCGCGCTAAGACGGGGCGCGTTAAGACGGGCGGTTACAGGAAGTACTTTCCTGCATTTGCTCCCACAACGATAAGATCCATGCCTCGAAGAAGCGCGAACAGCGCGATGAACAACGCGAGCATTTCGGGCATAGAGAAGAACATGAATCCGATAACGATGGAAACGATGCCAGAGAACAGCATCCAGCCCCAAAGGGGAAGGCCTGCGTGCTTGACCATGAAGGTTGCTACAACTTCATATATGCCGAAAACCAGAACGAACGCGCCGATAACCCAAGGCAGCACTGCCGCAAAGGCGAAGGGGTGAACCACGAACATGGCGCCAATGAGCACGTCAAGGATGCCGTATGCCAAGATCCATCCCGAAAAGCCCAGAAGATCGCGGTCGCGAATGAATGTTGCGATATTGACCACGCCAGAAACCACAAAGGCGGCGCCAACGATGAAGGCGATAGATGCAAGGGTGAGGCCTGGGAAGAATGCGCATACCAAGCCAAAGATGATAAACAATATGCCAGCAACGATAAGCTGCCAGTTCCGTTCGGTTTTCGTGTTCATGATAACCCCTCTATGTTGCTGTTTTTCTTCATTGTAGTGCGCTTTCGTGCAGGTGAAGGCGCATGTAAAGGAAATGAAACAACACGGGCGCGAGTGGGGTTTTGCTCGTCTGCTGCTGTCGGCTGATGCCCCGACGTTTTTCTGCCACCCGCCTTGAGCCACCCCGAAGCGAAGCCTTCCCTTAAGCGGTAACGAAGGGGAGGGGGATGTCGTGGTCTTCTGCGGGGATGGGGGCAACCTCCTGTTCGGCAAAGGCGACGCCGACAACATGGCATGCATCAGTAAGTTGGCAAAGGTATCGGTCGTAGTTGCCCGCTCCGTATCCTAGGCGGTTGCCGCGCGCGTCGAACCCTACGGCGGGAACCACAATGAAGGCGAATTCATCGGCGGCAAGGTATGGCATGGGGTTAAGCTCGGGGCTGCTGTGGCGATATTCCTTTAGCGGGTCATTCAGGAACGGGACGCTGTTGCTGCGGAATGCTTCGGCGCTAACCGAGCGCATTTCCATGGTTTGCTGAGTGACATGCTGGTCGTTGGAGCCCGACCCCGGTTTGCGCATCCCACGCCCAGGAGCATCGGGAATGCCATGGGCATCGGGCATCATGCAGGGGAAGGCAACGTTGCAGCCTCGCAGATAGGCATAGTCGATGAAGCTTGCCAGGTTAACTTCCCATGGGAATGCGGAGTATACGCCGACAACGGGTTTCCCCTGGGGTATTTCGGCCATCAAGGCATCAAGGCATCGGGTCAGCTTCGCGCAGATCTGCTTGCTCTTGCTCGCACGCGCTTCGGGCGCAAGGGCGGAGCGCGCTTTCTTCGCCTGCGCCCGAAGGCGGCTGCGGATCTCCGCGGGGGTTTCGTTGCCGGATGCGGGGGTATGTTTGCTATTGGTGCTCATACCGCGCATTGTACGCCTGGTGGGCATGATGGAGGAAACATGCTGGTGAATGTGTGTCTGGTGGGCGCAATAGGGAAAACATGTTGAAAAAAACTGCAAAAGGAAAGGCGGCGGCCGAGGTGTTCCCTCGAATGAGGCTTGCGCTCGCTAGCGTTCAAGAGGTTCGGTGAGCGCGGCGGAGCAGAGTCCTGCGCGTGATTGTGTGTCTGATTTGCGGTATATGGAGGTCAGATGCTTCTGCAACGCGCGAAGGGATATTCCCATGTCGTCGGCGATGCACTGGAGCGTTTCCTCGCTCGAACATACCGCGGAAAGAACATCGCGTTCGCGTGGGGTAAGGCTGTATCGCTCCGAGAATGCCGCAAGGTGCTTGTCGGGAGCGCTATTATCGGCGGGGGTTTTGGCTTCCGGTTCTTCTTGGGGCTTGGCGGTTTTCGTTTGCGCGGCGGTGGGCCCCGCCAGCTTTAAGGCTTCGATTTCCGCCTTATGCCGCGCGGTGCGACGCATGTTTTCGAGAGCCTGGGCAACAAGGAGGGTAACCATGGCTAGCGCAATGCCAATCGACGAGATAAGTATGATATCGCCCGACGAGATCAACGCCATGGAAGGCATGGCCACAAGTGCGGCGCAGGCGTTATTGGCGGCGCGTCCCATGCCTGCCCAAAGCGACGGGTTGGCACAGCGCATTGCGATGCGCAAAAAAGACGAGGTGAAGAAGACCACGAAAAAGCCCGATGAAAGGTAAAAAATTACCAAACCAAGAAGAACTTCGGAGCTGGTTTGGATGGCAAGGGCGGAAACCAGGGAAAGCATGGCTGCGCACAGTATGATGACGGTGGAATAGCGATGCTTAGTGAGATCGAAGATGAAGCCAGCCGCAATGCCGCTGATGGCAAGAAGCAGGCGAGGCCAGGTTGAAAGGTCGAACATGCCCTGCGCGTTTGCCAGGGTAACCACGTTGTCGAGCGTGCTGAAAACGCAGGCAATTAGGGATACGCAGGCGAGCAGCAGGATTGCTTCCTTGAGGGCATCGCGTTCGTCGGCGGTTCGCTGGTCTTTTTCGGGAAGTGCGCTTCTGACGGGGACTACGTGCAACACGTTGCGGCGTGCTGCAAGCACGAAGCCAAGCGCGATGATCGAAGCTCCGATAATCGCGGCTTCGACAACGCTGTTTGGCGCCAAAGAGTGAAGCAGGAATTGAGCTAGCAATCCTGCGGCATACGAGGCGCCCACCAGACGGGAAAGAGAGTTGCTGGCATAGTGGGTTTGGGCAACGGAAAAGTAGGTGGCGTTTCCCAACATACCCAAGATCAAGAACAGCAAGCATCCCAGCGACAGCAAGGCGTTGGCGCTTTGGGTTAGCTGAGTTGCGACTAGGAGCAAGGCGGAAACGGCTCCCAGCACACCGGCAAGAATGCTTCGATGCTTTGCGGCTGCCGTTCGATTCACCAATGAATAGCCCACAAGCCCTATGGCGCTTGTGGCAAGGATGGATGCCTGTGCGCCGACTACCGAATCGGGGCCGGCGAGCTCGCCATAGGCGATGTCGAAGTGATATTCGCTGCCCAAAAACACGAAGATGAACAATGCCATAACGGCAAACGCGAAAAGATGTGCTTTGGGCTTTGGCTCCATGGTGCTTTTCCGAGGGGGCGCAAAGCGGGCTTTGGCGCTTGTCCTCGACGTGTTCCTTTCTCTGTTTTCCCTGCTGATTAATTATTGTGCAACAAGGGTGTCCTTATGGTTTGGTTTCTTCTTATGGAAACAAAAACCGTTCCTGTGGGCTGTGCGCGCAGGGGGTTGGCAATGACGCCAGCTGCGCAGAGCGCTATCTCCCGTTACTGTCGTCGCGGGCTCCCTATGAGGCGCAACGTCAGCGCCGAATTAGCCGATTCCCAGCACCTGCATAACCAAGCAAATGGCGGAAAGAATGCCCACCACCACGATAGTGAAACATAGGATTATGCGGGTGAATTTACCTACTGCGTATTTGCCCATAACGTGTTTGTCGGTGCAGATGATGGCCATGAACACCAGCAATACCGGCAAAATGACGCCGTTTACAAACTGTGCAGTGAGCATGATTCCCATCAAGTCGATGTTGGGAATAAGAATAACCACTGCGGAAACGACGATGACAAACGTGAAGATGCCTTTGAAGAGGGGCGCTTCTTTCCAGGTGAACGAAACGCCTGCCTCCCAGCCGAACGCCTCGCAGATAACGAAAGCGGTGGTAAGGGGCAGAACGCATGCGGCCAGCAAGCTGGCGGCTACCAGACCGATGGCGAACAGCGCTTTGGCGTATTGGCCCGCGAAAGGCTCGCGCGCAGCTGCAGCCGCTTCGGCGCTTTCTACTTCGATGCCCTGCGGGAACAACACGGTGCCGGTGGTTACGATGATGAACCATGCTACGATGCAGCCCATTACGGCACCAGTTACTGCGTCGATGCGCTGATAGGGAAGATCACGTACGCGCACGCCTTTTTCAACCACGTTGCTTTGGGCGAAGAACATCATCCAAGGGGCGATGGTGGTGCCGACCATTGCGACGGTAAGCGAAAGGAAGCTCAAATCCGAACTTGCTGCTGGCACCAGGGTGTGTTGGAAGGTTTCGTTCCAATCGGGTTGTGCTAAAAATGCCGCAACGATGTAGGTGGCGAATACGCATGAAAGCACCAGGAAGATGTTCTGCACGCGTTTGTAGCTGCCTCCCACGATAAGGCCCCAAACGGCTGCCGCGGCAACGGGAACCGATATCCAACGTGGCACCCCGAACATTTCCATACCTGAAGCCACGCCTGCAAATTCCGAAAAGGTGGTGGCAACGTTGCCGATGAGGAGCGCCAACATAGCGAGCGCCGTAAGGCGGATGCCGAAGCTTTCACGGATCAGCGCCGAAAAGCCCTTGCCGGTAACAACGCCCATGCGCGTCGCCGTGGTTTGCACCACGATGAGCAGAACGCACATGACGGGAATGATCCACAGCGTCATGTAGCCGAACTTCGCGCCTACGGTGGAATAGGTTGAAATGCCGCCGGCGTCGTTGCCTGCCATAGCGGTTACGATACCGGGGCCCATGGCGGCCAGCACCAGGAATGCCTTCGAGTGCTGCTTCTTGCTGTCGTTTTCGCCGCCCTGATCAGGAACTTGCGGGGAAGCCTTGGCTGCCAGGGCAGTGTCCTGCGCTGTACTTTCCTTAAGTGTCATGTAAAAGCCTCGATCCTAGTTGTGTCCGAACATGCGGAGGACAAAGAAGGTGTAGGGAATCATCAGTACGATAAACACGGCAAGCGTGATGGCGAACTGTCCCCATGCCCAACGTGTGCGGCCTTCCTCCACGTTGTCTTCGATAACTTCCATTGCGTCGTCAACGGTGACGATGCCCAGCATCTGCCCGTTCTCGTCGACAACAGGCATGGCCATCAGGTCGTATTTGGAGATGTCGGCTGCAACTTCATCTTCAGGCTCTTCGGGCAGCGAAGTGATGAGCTCATCGAACATGATGTCGGAAAGCGGGGTGTTGTCTTTCGCGAGTACCAGGGTGCGGAGCGAAAGCACGCCTACAAGTTTGTCGTATTCGTCCAGCACGTACACGTAGTTCACCGTGGGATGGTCTTCATCCAAGCCGCGAAGAACTTCGGTGGTTTCCTGTACGGTGTCGGAGGTGTGCATTGCCACAAACTGCGTGGTCATCAGACCGCCAGCGGTGTCTTCCTTGTATCCCAGCAGTTTGCGAATTTCTGCGGCGTTGTCGACGCCCATCAGACGAAGCAGCGTTTCGGCTTTTTCGTAGGGCAAGTCGCCCACGATGTCGGCGGCGTCGTCAGGGTCCATGTCACGCAGCAGGCGGGATGCGCGCTTTTCGTCCAGGCCCTCGATGATGTCGGCCTGGAATTCGTCTTCCATTTCCGAAATGGCGTCGCCGGCTTGCGCGTCATCTAAGTGCTGGAACACATTGGCGCGCTGCTTCGGATCGAGCTGCTCCAAGATGTCTGCCACGTCGGCGGGATGCAGTTCCTCCAGGCGCGTGTGGCTGACGGAGAGCTGCACCTTGGAAAGGTCGCGGTCGAGCAGTTCCATGTAGTTCCACGCGATGATGCGCTCGTCGATGCTTTTGCCGAACGCCTTGGCGATGCCGCAGGCGGCTTTTTCCACCCACGGAGCCAAGCCACGTAGAATGCCGCGAACGCCCACTTCTGCACCAAGAAGACGCAATTGCGTTCCGGAAACGGAGAGCTTCAGGTCGTTTACGCGCACAACCTTCATGCCCTGCGTGTCCACGATTTGCCTATCGAGCAGGTCGCGTGCGAGGAGCACTTCGGCAGGCTGGAGGTAGCTGAAGCGGATGGCAGTGCGGTCGACTTTCAGGCGAATGCCTTCGTCTTCGTCGAAGCTGTCAACGTATTTACGCCAAGAGATCATAAAAGGCGTTTTGCCAGGCCCTAGAAATGCCAGGCTGGTGATGCGGGGGAACACTTCGCCGGTTTGAATGGCCAGGTCGGATATGGAGCCGATCTTTTCGCCATTTGCATCAACGACGGGTTCGCCGAGCATTTGAGATAGATAGAGCATGCAATTCTCCCTTGGGATTGCCGCCGCGTGTCAGCGTTGTTGTGCGGGCAGTTGATCTGCGCAGCGCACAGCAATACCGACAGGCGCAATCCGTTCATGTCGCAGTCGTCCCTCGACCACTACATGACGGACGAGAAATGCAGAGGCCGAAGGCTAATTACTGTGAGGTTTCGATTTTCGAACCTTCAAGTAATGTCCTTTCCTAAATGTGTAAATGGCAGCGCAAGGCAAACGCGCCAAACGCAGCAAGGCAGCGTAATGCGAGCGCGCCCCAAACGCAGCGAGGCAGCGAAAGGCAAAAGCGCCCCAAACGCAGCAAACTTGATTTTACGCGAATGCGGTGCCCGCGGGGCATTTTAGAGGTGAAAAGAAAGTAAAAAACGGGTTTTATCTGCAAAGCGCAGTTAACAATTGCGCAGAACGTGTTTTGCGGGGACTTAGAGCGCCTATTCGCGCAGATGGTTTGTGTGCAGGGGCTATTATGGCCCGTTGGGGCTATAGCCCATTTCGGCAAAAGGGGCTTTTACCAGGCGAAACGGGTTTTAAGTCCATAATTCCTTCATATTTAAAGAAAAGTGTTGACGAAGACAGGGCAAACGAGGATACTAATTTTCGTTGCGAAACGCGCCGTTACCTCAGCTGGATAGAGGGACTGACTACGAATCAGTACGTCGGGGGTTCGAATCCCTCACGGCGCACCATCGAAACTGCAGGTCATCGGGGGTTTTCCCTCGGTGGCTTTTTTGTTTCCATGGGTATATTTTACCCCGTGGGTGCTATTTGGGCGCTAAGCGCCGCCCATTGAATCCCCTTCGTTTCTTGAGCATTGTGGCCGCTTTAGGGTTCTAATTGGCAAGAATCGCGTTGCATGCATTCCCTTTTCGCGAAAAGCATGCAGATAGCCGCCTTCCTGGCAAAACTCGTTCGAAATGTATGCATTTCGGCTTAGCGATGGCAAGATTCTCGCTCCATGCATGCGTTTCTGGATGCAATCAGGCGATTTGGAATACATAGCGTAAGAATCTTGCCAGCAAAGGCTCTATTTTGCGTCGGGGGCCTCGAAATCATGCATGCTGCACGATTCCTGCCATGGGGGATTAGTTCCTGAGGTCCGTGCACGGTATGTGCCGCTGCGGTTTCCCTTGAACATCGAGTGGAGCATGAGCACCAGGTGAGCATGAGCGCTAGACGAATCAGGGGCACCAGGTGGGCAAAGGCGACAGTCGAAACGGAACACCAGTCGAAACGGAACACCGAGCGAAACGCGGGCGCCAGGCGAATCAGGCACCAGGTGGGCATGAGCGCCGATCGAAACGCGAGCATGGAGCGAAACGGAGCACCGGCTGAAGCGCTGCTGGCTTTAGGTTCGTCCTTGGATGAGCCTCCTTTTCGGACGGCTTGTTTGGCTCTATGGACCCAGGATGTTGCGGGGAGGGGCGCCCGAACCGCCTCTTTGGAATTGCGGCCGTAGATAGGGAGGCGAACCACTTCATCCCTCGTTGTTCGGGAGGCAGAGGACGGCTTAAAAGCTGATGTCGAGTGTGTTCGGCACCCTTCTAGCTCCATTGCTTTTTTACGATTACTTTCGCATTTATTTAAGGTTCGACCGATAAGATTCCCCCATGGTACTTTTCATCGGACATTCAAGTGCAATCAGGTTACTTCGCTCGCTCGAAGATTTTGAAGGCATTCGGGCTGCGCGGGCTATGCCGTCTCTCAAGGATGTTCCGTCGTTGCCGAAATCGTTCAGAGAAAGCTCGCCCCTTGCAACGCTTCCTCGTCCGTTGGAAGTTGTTGTCTCGTTGGGAAAAACAAGAAGTCAATCTAAACAGTTCCACAACAATATTTGGAAACTTCCCGATAGGGCACCTTGCTTCCTTTTCTTTGAAAGCGGGGTTTATTTGAGCAATCCCGAATTCTGTTTTGTGCAGCTTGCACGGTCGTGTAGCGTGATCGACCTAATCAAATTAGGATTTGAGCTATGCGGAACTTATCGAATAGACCCCGCAAGCCCCATTGGATTTCGGACTGCTCAATCCCTTTCGAGCACAGAGGCGATCAATCGCTTTATAGACAAAATGCACGACAAAGTGCCTCGGAAAGCAAAAACAGCTGTGCGTTATGTCCGCAATGGCTCGGCATCGCCGATGGAAACATGTTTGGCACTTTTGTTGGGTTTGCCCGCTCGCTACGGCGGTTACGGGTTAGGCATGCCAGAGATGAATGCCAAGGTGCTGATCCCCGCAAAGTTAGACAAGCGAACCACATATCGCGAATACCACTGCGATCTATATTGGCCCGAACAGAACGTTGCCATCGAATACAATAGCCGCGAATTCCACGTGAACGAACTTGCCGTGGAACGGGATGCGTCACGCATCAACAATCTCAAAGCTGCGGGGATTGAGGCTCTTGCCGTTACTCGCGCACATGTCGCTGACCACATGAAGTTCGACGCCATTGCCCATTCTGCGGCAAGCCTCATGGGAAAGCGTATTAGGATCGCCTATGCCGACATCGATGAGCGTCGAATGAGCTTGCGCAAGCAGCTTTTCTCTAAGGATCCTTGGTGCTGAGCTGCCTTGCTTATTGTTTCAGGTTGCGAGGATTGCTGTCTTTGCGGGAATCGTCTTGGTGACAGGTTAACTTGAGCGTTGTTTCGGGCTGTCAAAACAATGGTCTCGTGGGTGTCGCCTTGGTGTTGGGCGATTTGGTTGTTGCTCCAGGATCTTCCTTTGGGCTGGCGCTCCGTCTGCCTATTGCCTCGTTATGCCTATCGTTAAGGTTGTTTTGGCTGATGTGGCAAGAATCGTGCCGTATGTATCCTCTTCTCGCCGATTGCGCAAAAAAGGTCGCCTCCCTGGCAACGTTCGCGCGAAATGCATGCTTTTCGCGCTGAAGATGGCAATATTTTCGTCCCATGTGTTCGTTTCGGGGTGTAATCGGGCGATTTCGGATACATAGCGCGCGAATCTTGCCAGGGAGGCGACCTTTTCGTGTCGAGGCTCCTGGAATCACGCATGGGGCGAAGATCTTGCCAGCGCTCGGCGCTGCTCAGGTCTCTCCGTTTCGGTGAGTGGGGTTAGAGCTCGCGCTGCAGGATCCGGCCTCTCCGTTTGGGCGAGCAGGGCAAGGGCACGTGCTGTGGATCCTGGCCTTGTCGCTTGGCGCGGAAGGCGATCGGCGCGGAGGGCGGCTGGCGTGGAAGGCGATGGGGCAGCTGGGCGTGGAGGGCAGCTGGGCGAGGGGGCTGGCTGGCGATGAAGCCGGCTGGGGGGGGGGGGGGGGGGGGGGGGGGGGGGTGCGTATGCT
>OGQV01001949.1_pt1 | contig 13539 bp, 6 predicted proteins | sample 1553311 | NCBI WGS metagenome assembly OGQV01 (sample SAMEA2579976, study PRJEB22360) | human gut metagenome
TGTCTAAGTTCGCTTCCGATACAGTGGCTGGAGTGATTGAGAGTGTGGCTGATCGCCGCAATAACTACCGCCTCCGCACATCTGACTTTCGTATGTCGGCCAAGGCGCTCTTCAGCTGCTTCGAGCGTATGGAACTGGCTTTTCCGAAGAACGATATCCTCTCCTTAATGTCTCGTCCAGCAGATTTCATTCGTGTGATTTCCGAGCGCTCTAAATCGATGGAAATCGAATGCATCGCGATTTCTCTCGATTTGATGTATATCTGGTACTACCAGCCTTGTGCACAACATGCCTTCCTGACGGAACTCAAGAGAATGTCTGCGGAAGAGCGTTTAGTTTTTGTTCGCTTCCAGAAATCTCTCACTGAGTACAAGGAAGTTTCAAGGTTGTTCTTAAGCGGAATGCTTGGTTCTAATTTCTCGAAGGCTTTGGCTTTCTACCTTGATAACTACAAAGCCTATCTCTCTGCGATTGAGGATATTTGTAGAAAGATTGAGGAGCGTTCTCCGGTCGAGTTTCAGGAGACCCACTTGAAAGCCAGTCCCCTCGTCCCAGCGGTAGTTTGGGTGAAGACTCAGGCCACAGCACTCGGAAGAAAATTCCGAGGAAAGAAAAAAGAATCTTTGGCGCAGGAAACGGTGGAGAAAACTACGACTGAAAACGTCTAACCGCAATTGAAGAAACGGTGGATCGGCGCATCTGTTTTTGAATGGATTCGCCGATTTTTCGTCTAAGAATTCTTACGTTTTTGTTGAAGACCTGAACCAATCGCATTAAGTCAGATTCAGTTTTCGACATAGATATTCAATAATATTTCATATCGATGTTGAATAATATTACATATGCATGTTGAGTATTATCCAATATGTAGCTTTGTCAACTAGAAAATAACGGTCAGATTTGCCAAATACTATGAGCAACAATACTTGGCGAAATAGGGAAGGCTTTCTCAGTCATACAAACAATAGATGCGTTTTCAGCAAGATCCGGAAGAAGATCCTCAGCTTTATTGAGCCATTTTGCATCATGAGTGTCGGGTGAAGTTTTAGACTTAATCTCTGTCAAACGACAAGTTTAAGTACCCCACAAACGACAAGAATTTGGACCCAGGGTTAATTTAAATAACTATCGATTTCCTTGTTCTTTTCGCGCGTTGGAATTGTCTTCGGAGGGAACCGGAGAAGGCAATTCCAACGCGCGAGACGCCTTTGGCGCCTATCCCTATGTGATTTTTTGCTGCTTTACTCCTTCTCTTAATCTATAACTGTCCCCTTGTATAACTACTGGGGTACAATGGTGAAGTAGGCGGTCAAGGATCGCGGTAGCGGCCGTTGGATCGCCAAAGACTAGTCCCCATTCGCTTGGTGGCCTGTTACTTGTGACGATAGTGCTTCGACTTTCATACCTCTTGCTTATGAGCTGGAAGAGGAGAGCCGCACTTTCAGCATCAAACGGGAGATAGCCGAGTTCATCAATGATCAGCAATTTAAATTTTTGAAGCTGATTGATTTTGTGAACGAGGCTTCCGTCTTGTTTTGCTTTGCTCAAGACAGCAATTAAGTTGGCTGCAGTGAAGAATCGAACAGAATATCCCAGCTCAATAGCCCTCCTTCCGAGTCCAATTGCCAGGTGTGTTTTTCCAACTCCTGGAGGCCCTACAAAGATTACATTTTCTGCCGTTTCCAACCATTCCATCCTGCTTAGTTCTCTTAACAGGCCGGGTTCTAGAGCTGGCTGAGCATTAACATCAAAGCTCTCAAGTGAACACAATCTAGGAAAGTGCGCGCCCATCGTTGTGAGCCTGATGCGATTGACCTCGCGTTGTTCGATTTCCTTGTTAAATAAGAACATCAACAACTCGCGCGGAGAAAGCCGTCGCTCTGTAGCCATATTCATTAGCTCGGACATATTGTCGCGAAGCATACAAAGGCGAAGTCTTTCGGCCATATCCTTTAACTGCTTGTCTGTTTCTCGCATGAGTTCCGTCATTGCTGCACCTTCGTGTACCCGATTGCGGAGTCATATGCTGACAGAGGCCGCTGCAGGGGATTGTTTTGGTATTCCTTGTTGACGTGCTGTAGCTGAAGCAGTCTTGCCGCTCTAATTTGATTCGCGGTATCTCCGATTTTTTGTTCTATCGGCTTGTATACTTGTTGCGCTCGATCCCGCGTTTGAGGGGGAAGCCCAGGCGCTGTGATTGTGATGCATTTATCGCTTATTTGGACTTGGACCTCCTTCGAGGCGAAGCTCATATCCAACGAGTAAAGCTCTCCATCAACGCGGACGAGCCCATCTGCGGAGACTTTCCTTTGTTCAAACCGAACTCCGGCAATTCTAGGGAGCTGTATGGGACGCAAATGAGACTTCTCGACTAAGAACCGCAATTTTGGAGTGTTGAACTCTTCCGGGAAGCCATCTAGTTTTCTTTCGTCTGAGATTGCTCGGCACCAGTACTCGATCCAAACATTAAGTTCTTTTATGGAGCTAAAACTCTTACCTGGCAACGCATTGTTTTTTAAATACTTTACGCCGCTTTCTACTTTTCCTTTAGACCTAGGATGACGGACACGAGTTCTAACGGCGTGTAATCCGTAGTAATCGATGAAGTGCTGATATCCTTGATTAAAAGTCGTGATGTGTTCTTTATGGTCAACCCTCAACAGGCTTCTGTCATTGTCGGACACGAGCGTGATCGGCAAGCCGCCAAAGTAGTAAAACGCAGACTCAATGCCGTCCAACCATGAAGCTTCTTTTTTGTTTAGATAAGCCTTCGCAAATATCCTTCTGGAATAGCCGAGCTTGGAAACAAAGAAATAAATTCGAGTGCGCTTGCCGCCAAGAATCAAATCTTTCTCGCCATAGTCGATCTGCATTTGATCTCCGGGCTGAGTCTCAAATCTAATGGCTCTATCTCTTTGAGCCTTTTCGTTCTTAAGTGCTTTTCTAAACGGCTGACAAAATCGTTCCAGCATCCTCAACCCAATATCAAACTTAAACTGTTCTTTGATTGTTCTTTGGAGCGGAATACAGAAACCTTCGTGCTCGTAGTACATCTGTTTGATTTGCTCGTAATGTTTTTGTAAAAACATCTGATTTGGTGACTTCTTACGGTTCTTGACATATGAACTGTTAAGGCACCGCTTGATAGTGTTTCTGGAAACAGAGAAATCTCGAGCAAGTTCGCGGATTCCTTTTCCTTCTTTCTCATGGAGCCGCTTAATGACAGCTCTTGTGCTCTCGTCTAGCACTTTCTTTGGACCTCTTTCGAATAAATCATTAGAGGTCGTTGGTTCTACTTCAGTTGGCATTCTTTGGATCCTTTACCCGTTCGAAGAGGGTATTGGTGGGTCCAAAATATTGTCGTTAGACGGTCATTCTATGCTGTCGCATAACATGGCATAGTTCTTGCATAGATTATTTTGAAACCTAGCAGAATCATCCAACCAATAATTAACCTGACTAGTTTTCAAAGCCTCAATAAACCAACTTAAATGCGTCATAGCTGTGCAAGGATGCCCTAAATTGGTGCGACTGCTCGATGATGGCGCAAAGAAAGGAAAAGTGATGAAAGAACTTCTAATGATGAAGGGAGCCAAGACTTTAGTCGATGTTGCTACAAAAGTGCAAGCCGGGGAAACTGTCCTTTTGGTCACTGACTATGCTAAAACAGACATCGCTCAAGCCGTTGCTGCCGTTGCCTGTGACCGAGGTGCAGAAGTAATGATTATGAGTATGAAGCCTCGCAAACGGGCCGGAGAAGAACCGCCTGCAGCCGTGGCCGCCGCCATGAAAAATGCGGACGTCGTGATCGTGCCCGTCAGTTACTCTATTACCCATACACATGCAGTAAAAAATGCGGCGGCAGCCGGAGCTCGAATCAACGTCATTAACTATAGGGGTCATCGTCATGACAGATTTCACCCCTGAAGTTATGATGCACGGCGGGATAGAAGCTGACTTTGATCAAATCAAACCAACCTGCATTGCTGTCGCCAAAGCCCTGGAAACTGCCGAAGAAATTCATATCACCTCTCCGGGAGGAACTGATCTTCGTTTCAATACGAAAGGAAGACGCGGAAATGCGCTTTACTGCGTAGTTGAAAAAGGCCAGTTCTCTACCATCCCCACTATTGAAGCAAATACAACCCCTATAGAGGGGACTGCAGAAGGGATTATTGTATGCGATGCTTCAATTCCATATCTCGGTATCGGCCTTGTAGATGAACCCGTCATATGCAAAGTCGAAGGGGGCTTTATCACTGAAATCAAAGGCGGAAGGGCTGCAGAAATCCTTCGCAAAGATTTAGCCAGCCACGCCGACAAAAACAGCTACAACATTGCAGAACTCGGGATTGGTTTGAATCCGAAGTGTCGTATGTGCGGAATCATGCTTGAAGACGAAGGAGTCCTCGGGACCTGTCATATCGGCATCGGCACAAGCCTTACCCTCGGCGGCGTTACCAAGGCACCGTGTCACTACGATCTCATCATGTGGCATCCGACCATCGTCGCCGATGGAAAAGTAATTTTTGACAAAGACCATCCGACGCTCTGACCAAAATTATCCTCAAAACTTTATTTCCATTCCAAGGACAAAATCATGAAACGCAGAAACCTTCTTTCCTCCCTTTCTGTTCTTACCGCTCTAAGCCTCTTTGGCGCCGGTTCAGCCTATGCAGCAGATATTTATCCTTCTAAGCCGCTCTTGACAATCGTTCCTTTTAGCGCAGGAGGCGGCAATGACATCCTTCTTCGCATCATGGGTAAATACGCGGAAAAACATCTCGGTCAAACTCTTACCATTGACAATAAACCAGGAGCCGGCGGCCAAATCGGCTGGACCCTTCTGAGTAAAGCCAAACCGGATGGTTACACAATCGGTGCAGCTTCTTTACCTTCAATGATCATGATCAAGGAACTGCGTAAGAATGTGCCTTTCTCTATGGATGATTTCACCTTCATAGCAGCTGTTCAATCTGACCCAATTGTCTGGGTTGTCAACGAGGACAGTCCTTACACAACAGCAGCTGATTTCATCAAAGCAGCTAAAACCAAAACTTTGAATGTCGCCGGAGACGGTCCGCAGTCTAATGTTCAGCTCCAGCATCTGATCGCTGAAAAAGATCTTGGTATTAAGACAAATTTCGTTCCCTTCAACGGCTCAGGTAAGGCACTTACAGCATTGATGGGTAAAAAAGTTGACCTCTGTGCTTCAACACTCTCTGCCGCACAAAAGCAGCTCGGCAACGGACTTAAAATTCTCGTGGTATTCGCTGACCAGTCCGCAGCCTCCGCTCCCACTGCCAAAGAAGCTTTCGGAAAAGATATCGCGCCTGCAGGCGCAGCCATCCGCGGCATTTGCGCGCCCAAAGGCTTAAGTCCCGAAGTATTAACTAAGTTAGAAAACGGCATCAAAGGGATTTGCGAAGATCCGGATTTCATCGCTGAAACCAAGAAACTCAAGCTGGATATCGGCTTTAAAAACGCCCAAGAAACTCAAAGAATTGTCTCTCAGACCTCCAAACTAGTCTCAGAAAACAAGAACCTCTTCTAACATTTTGTCGGGAGTCAATCATGGAACAAGAGAACATCCGAAAAGAAACGTTTCTAGCGACTCTTCTTTTACTCGCAGGAACTCTGATCTTATGGAAAGGCTATTCATATGAACCGGACTCCCGACAGTTCCCGGTCTTCTTGGGCTGGCTTTTCGTGTCTTTCTCGATACTCAATGCAATCACCCTCTTTAAAAAATTCAAAGCAGAAAAGCTATCTCTTTCCTTTGAGTTTCACAGACCGGGTTTTCCTCTCTCCTTGACAATTCTGCTGTTAATTGGAACTTACGCAGTCGCAGTCCCGCTGCTCGGCTACTATCTCTCTACATTCCTATTCTTAATACTGGTGATGGCCGGATTTGGATGCATCCGTAAAAGGAGCCTATTGGTTTATCTAGGAGTAACGCTTCTATTCCTTACCGGCGTTTATTTCTTCTTTACGCTCTTGCTCGGCACACGATTGCCTGTCGGCGAGATATGGGCTTTTTAGGAGGGCAGCTATGGATCTTTCAGCACTTTTTCCTGCTTTTTTCCAAGCATTGGAACCCGGAATGCTGGGGATGGTTCTCCTAGGGACAATTCTGGGCATTGTCGTGGGCTCTCTGCCAGGACTTACGAGCACTATGGGCGTTGCCCTTCTGGTACCTTTCACTTTCAGCATGAGCCCAGCGATGGGACTAGCTCTTCTCGGTGCCATTTATGCCTCTTCAAGTTACGCCGGCTCCATCAGTGCAATTCTGTTAAATATTCCCGGAACTCCCTCGAACTGCTGCACGCTACTTGACGGTTATCCGATGACTCAGAAAGGGCAGGCTTCTCGCGCCTTAGCGTTATCTACGATCGGTTCGGCAATCGGCGGAATTCTCTCTGTCTTTGCCCTTTTATTTCTTGCTCCTCCTTTAGCGCGTTTGGCTTTGGAATTCGGCTCTCAGGAATATTTCATCATGGCGCTTTTCGGAGTCGCCATCATCGCTGCGCTTTCAGAAAAGAATATTGTTAAAGGAATGATCACCGGTATTTTTGGTCTCTTACTTTCGATTGTAGGAATGCATCCGATTACCGGGGAAGCGCGCTTTACCTTTGATCTGCCGGAACTTTTCAACGGTTTATCTCTAGTGACTGCATTAATTGGCCTCTATTCTCTTCCGGAAGTTGTCTCAATGTTAAGAGACGAAAAAGATGCCGTTAAAGTCGAAAGTTCGGTTTCCTGCTCTGGAATTATCCGCGCGATGGGAGAAATCCTGAAATACAAAATGCTGACTCTCAGAGCCTCAATCATTGGCATCATAATCGGCATCGTCCCGGGAGCCGGCCAGTCCATCGCTTCATTTATTGCCTACGATGACGCAAAGAAATCCGCCAAAGATCCGAGTCATTTCGGTACCGGCTGCCCTGAAGGCGTTTTGGCTTCAGAAGTTTCCAACAATGCCGTAGTTGGCGGTTCGCTCGTTCCTGCCTTTACGTTAGGCATCCCGGATAACGCCGTATCGGCTGTATTGATCTCCGGGCTGATGATTCATGGACTCCAGCCCGGGCCAACGCTTTTCCAAGAGAATGCTGAGACTGTTTACAGCTTTATCTTCAGTTTACTCATCGCTAATGTCGCTTTCATTCCCATCGGAATCCTTTGTGCCAAATACTGCGTCAAATTGCTGGCAATGCCTAAACCCATCCTTGCCTCATTAGTGCTTGCGTTAGCAGTGATCGGCTCGTACGCCGTCAACGGCTCAATTGTTGAAGTTTGGGTCATGATAGGTTTCGGAGCATTGGGATGTGCAATGAAGCACTTCAACCTTCCCAGAGAACCTTTGGTTTTAGGTTTGGTACTCGGCACAATGGCTGAAAGTGAATTAGCGCGTGCCCTGGCCTTGGTGCAAGGAGATGTCGGTCAATTGCTTTTGGGAATATTCTCAAGCCCAATCTGCATGATTCTAATCGGCTTAATTCTTTATTCCATCATTCGCTCACAATACAAAAAAAGGAAAGCTTCAGCCAAGCCGTCTGACCAAAAAACGGAATTATCGGAAGAAGCCCGGATTACAGCGGCTTCCTGACCTCTTTCCTCTTCCTCTACACGAAGAGGAGGAGGTCAGCTCCGCGGAGACCGGACTTTTCGGTCTCATTTCATCAGTCTTCGGTTTCCTCTTCGGTTCCCTCTTCTCCCATGTTAACCTGCCACCGGTTGGTTACAACAAGTAGAGCTTCCTTTATCAGACCATTCGAAGGACTTACGCTTTCAGCTCTGTACCCGTTAAAAAATAAACGCGAAGCAGGCATATGCGTGTCTTCTCCATAACGATATAACGCATAATGATGATGACGCTGGTCAGCTTGCAAAGAATCCTTACTGAGATAAGAGATTTCACGATCAAAGCGATCGAACACCGACAGCATTTGCGGTGCAGCCGCGAAAATCCCTACTCTGTTGGATCTTGAAGAAATAACGTTCCTATCCGGCTTATACCCATCCTGAGAGACAAATATCATTGTTGAATTACCGGAAACAGATTTTTCTAAGGATATCGGACCGCCAGCATTCAGGACAAAGATCTGATCTCCGACATCGACATTTTTGACCACGACGGCAGCAGACGGATCTGCGGAGCGCTGGACAATCGTGACATCCGCTCCGGACGCTAGCCCATTGGCTCGAATTTCGCCGTTGGCTTCGAGACAAATATCCTGAGATGCTTGAAGGTCTTTAAGTAAAACACTGTCGGCTTTCATTCCAGCGTGGCCGTTAACAGTCAGTTCATATCCAACTGAAAGCGGACCGTTGTAATTTTCTATAGTCAGATTTCCGTTGATGATATTGCCTTTTTCTTCGTTAATCTGAATTTCCTGCTTCTGACCGTTCAAGACCAAATTAATGTCCGAACCGGCAGATACAATCAATTCATCAACTCGATTTCCCAGCTCTTTATCCTTGGCTGATTTCTGAGCTAGTAACTCAACCGATCCGCCTGCAGAAACTGACTGTCGATCGGACGCAATGCCGTCGGCAGAAGCGTCTTGATGGACGTTTCTTTCCGCGTGAATCTCGAGGTTTTCCACCCCGTCAGAAGAGAATCCTTCAATTCCGGAGCCATGTTTCAAGGACACATCTTTCCCGGCCTCTACTTTCACAAGACCGTCCCCAGCCAAGACGGATCCTTGACCGAGCTCGAAGTTTCCCCCTGCTTTCAATTGAGCCTCTTCGGAAGCAAACAACATTACGGTGTCTTTTATCGTAAAGTCTTTTCCTGCAGAAACCGTCAAACGATTGATTTCCTCATCTTCGGAAGGACTGAGGACACCAACAGCTGTTTCCTCTTCAAAAACAACCGAGCCCCGTTTTGCTTCAATATTCAGGTCAGCTTGAGTCAGAACAACCGTGCCCTTTCCGATTGTGACATCTTGTCCGGCAGTGAAGGAAACATCCTTTTTACCCACTCGATTGGAAGCATCCGGATCATTACCGGCAAAAATAAAGGAATCAGATCCGATATCTATAGATCCGGCTGCGTCTAAATACACGTCACCGTAAGAAATCAATTCCGATTCATCTTTGAGTACGACATTGCCTTCGGAAGATCTGATTTCTGTTTCATGGAGAGAAGTCGAAAGGAATTGTCCGTCAAGAACCACGTCTCCCGTCACATTCATGCTGACGTTGTCTCTCGCGCTGACTTGAGAATTATCTCCCAGCTCGATAGAACCGCCTCCGACACCCGACTCATCTCCAGTTCGGATGTAAGCCGTTTGACCTTGGACGACGGAGTTTTCTCCCAACCTGATGTCGCCATGTTCTGAAACCAGTGACGTATGGTTCTTAGAGCCGTCCTCAAGCTTCGATTGAAGAACGGCGCCCTTATCCAAGAAAATGCCCTTGTTGCCGATAATGTCTAAGCTCGTTCCAGACGTAACAAATGCGTTTTCTCCAAAACTTGTTTGGCCGCGTGAAGAGATTCGGACGTAGGAGTCTTCCTGATCTTCTTGGGTCCGAATGTTTGCGCCGGCGCCGAAAGCAATATCTCCTTGAGCATCAATAACAGCGCCGAGAACTGAAGTTTGGATGGAAGCACGTTCGCCGAAAGTTATATTTCCTTCCGTGTGATTTTCATCATCTCCCGCGTTCATAGACAGCATCGTCGTACGGAACGTTGCATCATTCCCGAATCTAACATCTCCTTTCACGTCAATAGACGTTTGCGGCAAAGATTCTATCGAACCGGTCTCGTATTTTCCGAATTTCGTTTGAACCGTTGCTCTGTCTCCTACAAGCAGCGAGCCTAGAGCATTGAGTTCAAATCCTTTTCCATGAACCGTAAAGTCTTCTTCGAACCTTATATTCTCTCCGGCACTGAACACCACAGAATTTTCTTGGCTGTCGAGTTTCGCATCCCGATCGATCACAATATCTTTTCCAGCTTCAAACAAAGTTTTGACAGCCTTAGAAGTCACCGTAAGGTTCTCACCCATGTAGATCGAACCTTCACTGCTTCTTACCGTGACTCCGTCTGTGGCACCGACGAGCGTCGCTTTATCACCGAATCGAACATCCTTTTGGGCAGAAACCAATAAATCGTCAGAAAGGATTTGAGCTTCATCACCGATAGTAAAGCTGTCTCCGGCGATGACACTGACTTTTCCATAGAGCGGGTTTTCTTGACTTAATCCGCTTTGCGTCCCGGCTTTCACCGTCGCTTTATTTCCGATATCAATTAAACCACGTTCCGAGATTAAAGAGCTGTCGGACGCAGAAACGATCGTTAAATCATTCTTGATATTCAGGCCGTTCCCGCCAAAGATATCGACACTGCCGTTTTCAGCAATGACTTCGAATTTGTCTTCCGTAACGTTTAAAACCCCCTGAGCTCCGATCCGGATCGGAGCTTCGTCTCCGGCAGACGGATCTTTCAAGGAAGCATTCACGTTGAGCGATCCTCCAAGCGTCGCGTCGGCGTCTGCCAAAACTTCAATTCCGCCATTTGTTGCTGTCAGAGAAACATAGTTTCCGAGGCTGAAGGCTTGTTTTCCTCCCGTAACAGACACACTGCAGCCCTCGACAGATATTTTGTCTCCGAGCACCAAACTCTCGTATCCGCGAACTACTGCTTCGTCCCTTGCTTTGACGGAAGAACCGGATTTGAGGTCAATTGCCTGTCCTTTCAAGACGGCTTTCCCGGAAGAAGCCTCAACTGTAATGGGGGCTTCATCTGCAAAAATCAACCCTCCGGCGCTGTCCATTACGACTTCGTCGCCCTTAAAGGTATTGTTTTTATGAGCAAACACTTTAAGGGCGTCAGAATCTGTAGAACCTGCTGTCAGACGTAGTGCTCCAGACTCCGAATATACAACTTTAGCTGCGGATAAATCGACCTTGCCTGCTGCGCCCACTTCCAGACTGCCGGCAGAATCAATGCTGGTCTTGTTATTAGAATCAATGTTTCCTTCCTCAGCCGAGAGGAGAACCGAGCCGGGTGTCGAAGTACTCAAAGAGGCATCCTTGATATTCAATCCGCCGGTAGCAACCTTCAAGTCGCCTTTGGAAGCAACAAGCGTATAACCCGTGAGATTAAGTTCGCCTTTTCCTTTTAAGGTGATCGTATCGGCAGCAAGATTCTTTTCATTCAGAGCAAGGTTCAAATTGCCTTCTTTCGACACCAAGATCAAATTAGAACCATCCTTGTTCTTTAAGGAGCCGCCGGTAACGGAAATACTATCTTTCGCCAGAACATCAATATCAGTTGAAGAATCGACATTGAGCCCCTTCAACGTAACAGAGCCGTTTTCTGCTGCGGCCTGCAAACCGCCTGTGTTGCCGTTCGCTTCTGAACTTACGTTGATGCTTCCTTCTTTACTCTCGACATCGAGTTTGCCAGCTGCATTCAAACTTTCAACAGTTAGACTGGCATCCTTTTGAGACGCAATGTCGATAACTGAGCCTGAACTTACTGTATTGCTTGTTACCTCAACCGCTCCTCCATTTGAGGTAATAAATAAGCCTTCCGATTCCCCAGTGCCCGCGGCGATTAGATCGGCTCCCATCACTTGTGTGCCGGCTGCAGAAGTAAGTCGGATAGAACTTTGAGAGTCAAGTTGTCCGGCATCGATCATGACGGAACCTTGAGAGGAATTCACTTCTACTCCGCTGCCTTCTCCCGTTCCCTTAGCCGATACGGAAACATTTGTCAGCTGCGCGTCTGTGACAGCAGAAAGTTTGACGGAACCGTTCGAATTGATCGAGCCGTCACTGACTTTGACTGCGCCTTCAGAAGAACTCAAAAAGACTCCGGCCTCTGCGTCGTTTCCTTCTGAAGAAACAGCAGTTCTGCTGATTGTCGTGTCCTTAGCTGATGAAACATTTATAGAGTTCTGAGACGTTAATGCGCCGTCATTAATGGAGACAGATCCTTCGAAAGAAACTAACGAAAGGCCATCTGTTCCTGCAGTTAGACTGCTGTCCGTCAAAGAAATATCATTGCTTGTAGTAAGGCCGAGTTTTTTAGCTTCCAGCGTCAGCGCTTTTCCGAAAGTCGTTTCCGGTGCAGAAAGATCAAGAGTTCCGTTTAAAGCTGAAAGGATGGAATTGTCTGCGACCGAAAGCGATGAGTCTGCCTTAAGAGTCAGATTACCCTCAGAGGTCTTCGCTGTTCCGTTAAGGTAGATCGTGTTAGCTTCAGCCGCCACATCTCTTTTGGCCTGAATCTCTTCAATGGTTAGTGTCTTTTTGGCATTAAATTTGATCTCTCCGTCTTCTGAAACAAGTTTTTTAACTTTCAGAGAACCTTCCGTCGAGATCTCAACATTTGAAGTAACTGTCTCTTCGGCCACCGACACAGACATTTCAGAATCTCTATTAGCTTGAAGGTAAACATTCTGAGGTTTGCCTTTCAGAACAACATTAAAGTCATTGACTGAATCCAAGCCCAAAGCTGCATCTTTCTGACCGATCTCGCCGTCTGTTTCAAAAGCGAAATTGGTTCCGCTAATTCGTCCGCTCTGTCCGCTTGTGTCCTTAACGGAATAAATATTGTCAGCCTTCAATACAACATCTTTACCGCTGGCCACGGATTGGAGATTAAGCGTTCCGTCTTGATCAACAAATACGCCTCCGTTTCCGGAGAACACGGCCGATCCTGTAATCGCCGTTTTAAGAAGTTTGTCGGCGGATCCGATTGAACCAAGCCCTGCTCTCAGGATCAAGTCTTTAGCTTTAACCGCACCCTCTCCGGATAGAGTGATTCCATTTGTAGCAGTGAGACGAATATCTCCGTTTTGAGAAGAAAGGGAACCGAGATTCAATGTGTTTTCAGAGCCAGACTGTAGATAAATGCTGTTTACTGCATCCGCATTTAATTTCGTGTCGCTGCTCTGATGGACTTCAAAGGCTTTCTTTAAGTTGATCGTCAGAGTGCCTGCTTTTTTGTTCCAAGTAACGTCATTAGCTTCTGCTCGAGCTAAAAGCTTGTAGAGGTTCAAGCCTTTTTCTGTCGAAGCATCCAAATCGCTGATGTTTGCCGTATGACCGTCAAGTTCCTGACCGATTCCGGCGCCAGACTTCAACGTAATATTTGCTGCTTTGATATTGGCAACGCCTGACTCAGGAACATAGCTCGGATCGGGATTCAAGATGGCTTCAGACACTGCAAAGAGCAATTCGTTCTGCGTCCAGCCGTAATTGTCTTTCGATGCTTGAACAAGATTTAATGCCGAGCCTTGAATATTCGCTTCTTTGTTAATTGCGTCTTCTGCAGAGCCGCATCCCGCAAAGCGAGACTTCAGAGCCGCAAAATCCTTTTGCTCTTCTGTTGTCAGCGCTCTTACGCGACCCTTTTCAGCTTCCTGCTCATGGTTTAGGTAAGCCTGATATCGATTAAAGTCGGAAGTAATACCATTTTTTATGTCTTGTTCGTCTTTAGCAAACCGAGCCCCTTCGTTAGAAGTTCCGTCAGACGTCAGAATGCCGGCTTCAATCCAGCTTTCAAGGCGTTTTTGTGCCGAA